>OHMU01000672.1_pt1 | contig 13286 bp, 7 predicted proteins | sample 1569441 | NCBI WGS metagenome assembly OHMU01 (sample SAMEA3879527, study PRJEB24766) | human gut metagenome | biome: human-associated habitat; feature: feces | place: USA | collected 1985/1987 | reverse complement strand
TTGGTTGAAGCGAAGATCAAATGTACTACAAATCATATCGAGACTGAATGGCTCATAGAATTGTCCTATCTGAATGGAACTATTCTTATAGGAATAGGTGGCAAAAGCATCTTTGATGGCTACTTTGTTTCCGGCATATCCCATTTCCAGTTTCATTCCCCAGTTCTGATAGGTAGCTTTTACACCGATGCGAAGGTCATTAAATTCCGTGCCGTTGCCAAAGTTATTCGGATTCTTCAGATACACTCCTCCATCCATTAATAGACGCCCGGTGATTTTATATTGTATGCCATCGGGCAGATTCTGTGCCGTTATCCGGGAAGTCGTTAGTATTAGAGATAGAAGGAAGGAGAATTTCAAATATAGTCCTATTATTTTCATCGTCCACCTTTTATCAAATTTGTGAAAAAGTAGTTGGCTCCATACCTTCTCCCGTAAATTTTATCCCGTTGCTCATTTCGGCTTCTTTCGCTTTCTTCAGTTGTTTCTCTTTTTTATAGCGCTGTATCAGGTAAATCATGGAGCAGGTGAAAGCAACCGTACAGATCAGTCCTACGTAACCGGATAATATATTATAAAATTCCAACCAGTTTATGTCTGCATGGGCAAATTCTTTGAACATCAAGACAAGTACAGTTCCCGTATATCCGATAAAATCAATGGTCACAATGAAGAAACCGACATTTCCTTTTATCTTGAAACAAGCGATGAAGCGGTCGAAAAAAATGCTTTGAAAACAGAGGTAGGCAATATACAGACAGAGACTTTGGACAAACAGCCAGGTGATTGCATCCAATTGCAGAGAATCATAATTGAAAGATATAAAACTCATGGTGGCTGTCCCAAGTACGACCAATCCCAGCAGGGCAACCAAAACTTTTATGTTACTTTTCACAAAGGCCATCGCTCCGAATAACGCCAGAATTATTAATGTAACGACTGTATCTACCTGCGCAAACATCCATGAGGACTGTCCGTTCATATCAATAATCTTCACCAGGAAATCTTCCTTAATATCTCTAAGCACTACCAACATTAGGTTAGCTACAAACAATAATACAAGAAATGGCATAAAGTCGATGAACAGTTCTTTCCGTTGCTTGCCATTCAGAGTTACACGACTACTCTTTTGTTCTATATCTTGTGCCGTAGGTTGTGGCAAACGGGTTAAGCTATATCCCAAAAGAGCCAATAAAGGAAGTGCAAAAGCACCGATAAGTGCCGGCATCCAAAATTCGCTGACGTTCAATGTATTCATAACGAACAATCCGATGGATTTTGCCGTTCCCGAACTGATAACAATACTGATTCCTAAAAGACTGGCCAAAATATCCGTAGTGCGGCGACCTTCGATAAAACTGAAAATAACTCCCCACATACAGCCCAATGACAATCCATTGAAGAACATGGCAAACATATTATAAGGAGTGGGAAGTGCTCCGAACGCAACCAATGACAATTCCGCTACGGCAATGGAAACGAGTATAAACTTCAGGCGATTCTCTCTCTTCAATTCGGAAATCAACTTGATACCTATAAACTTGGCTATCAGATAACCTGCTATCTGAATGATAGTAACCAGTACTTTATAATCAAAGCCGAATGCTTCTATCCCGTCAAAAGTAGCAGCTGTGAAAGGTTTGCGCAATGTATAAACCAGTGAGTAAGAAAGAAGGGCTGCTCCACCTGCCCATAGAATAAAGAGGAAATCGGCTAATCTTCTGTTTGAACTTTGTTTCGATATTGCTTCAGTAATCGTTTTCATACGTTTTCGTTTTAATTTCTGGAGCAAAAGTAGAGGAGAATAGCAAGGGAGAAAATGAATTCTAAAGATTCATTTTATTCATTATCAGGTAGAAATGGAAGTAATATTAATGTAACGTTTATGTAACCGTAATTTCTTGGAAATGGAATACAAAAAGGGTTGCACAATCACTAATCCGGTATTGCGCAACCCTTTTTATTCGATTTCTTATTTTTCTTCTTATTGGAAAGTAGGCATCTTGAATCTGTACAATAATCCACCTACCATGGAAGCTACGCGGTCAGGTCTTCCCTGTTCGGAGCCATCGTATGTATCGGTACGGATACCGACTTTAGGTTCGGCATACAGATACAAAGAAGAAGCCACTTTCAGCTTTACCTGCACACCGGCATCCAGTCCCGGCACTGCTCGGAACTTACCGTAACGGCGTACCAGTCCGGCCGTAACTCCCACAAAAGGAACAACATCTATCACATGGTCGGGGCTGTATCCTTTTGCCAATGTGGCCAGACTCATCATATAATCCATACCCAAACCGGCATAATGAAGATTCATCTTCGACGACGTTTTGGCCTTGTACATAATTGTTCCATTTACCCGCCATGCAGATAACGGAGTGTACCATTTACCTATGCTTCCTTTTGCTTCTACACCTGCATTCTTCACCAAATCTTTGTTGGCTACGAGCAAGCTACCCAATCCAAGTGCACCGGAGATGAAGTAACGCTTGTCATCCTGACCAAACACGCTGCGATTGGCTGCTTTTGAATAAGGAACAAAGCGATAGTGGAAACCTGCATTGACTCCTACCATTACGTCTTTCTGCATAAAGCCCAGATTACCTTCAATGAATTTATCTCCATACAAGCGAATCTGCGGTTCAATGTACAAACCGAGAAAATCATTCACATGCCATAATCCCTGTATGCCTGCATTAATACCCGGTTGGAACTTATGGTCTGATTTGGAAGTATAAGCAAGGTTGACACCTACCGAACCTATTAAATCAAAGATACGATCGGGATTATATCCACTCATGGTAGACGTTATGTTCCACAAGTAATCAAGACCACCACTGACGCTGGCATGTCTAAGTTTGCCCGCTTTAACACTTCCCGGAACTACATAGTTCGTAAAGAATCCACCCGTACCCACCAGGCGCAAACCGGAATAAGGGCTCAACCACTTACCGATAGAGACAGAAGCCTGCGGACCTAAAGAACCAAGGTTTTCAAGATTCGTCTTATTCAGGAACATTTGCACACCGATTCCCGAAGTCATAAACAGATTGTCTGCGATGTGATTGCTTGAGAATCCGTTCTTCGGACGTGCCGCACGGTCAATCGTATGATAAGTCAAACCAAAATTCAACTCTCCGAGCTGATCCGTATTGCCACCTACTCCGCGACCTCCTGCATATCTCTTATTATACACATTGAGGCGAGGTTCTATAAATAAATCCACAGAACGGTTGATACGGAAACTTCCTTGCACACCGACTCCTATTCCCGGAGCATACTTGGCGGTTTTATCCACTCCTTTCGTACCTGCCAGGTTAACTCCGGCAATACCGATCAGACTAAATATTCTGTCTTCATCATATCCCCAAAGAACATTATTGATATTCAACAGATAGTCCGCATGCAGATCGACATGTTTAAAGTAGCCGCTTGCACTGCCCGAAGGGGTGTCTGAAAGTCCAACCGTCCCGGACAAACGCAGACCGGAAGAAGGACTGAACCATTTACCGATTCCGGCAGAGAACTGGGGACCTAATCCTTTAATCGTATTCTTGATTCCCGGAACTTTCAGTGTACTGATACCACCGGATAAAGAGATAAACATATGATTCAGGAAGGAACTTTTATCGAAATCATCGAAATGAATCTTAGTTCCCATCGGAGCAGCAGGCATATAGGTCAGACCTACCAGAACTGAACCAGCCATTTTATAGTTTCTCCAACTTTCCGTATACGCAAAACCGTCATTATACCATCCGATCCGCGGTTCTACAAACAAATCCAATGTAGAAGAAAGACGTACATTTCCCTGTAAACCGAGATGAGCGCCGTAATAAAGCTGACCGCCGCCTTTCAAATCCGGATACTTTTCGGAACGATCGCTATTGTCGCCCACCTTAGAATAACCGGCTTCTATACCTGCAATCCCTACTAACTCAAAACAACGGTTTGCATTGTATCCGTATGCCAGGGAGGACATATTCAACAAATAGTCCAAGCTGCCGCCACCCATTTTTATTTTAGAATCGTAGATACTCGACGGCAGATAACCCAAATTAACCCCTATCCGAAGTCCATGAACCGGAGTAATCCACTTTCCCATAAAGAGATGGGCGGTCATTCCCATTCCATCCTGACTATCTCCACTTGTTAACAAGCTGTATGGCCCTATTCCGGCAGAGAAAAAGAGATGTTCATTGAATTTATTGCTCTCGAACTTTTCATTTGCAGGCCGTTTCTGTAACATATATTGCAATGCACCATAATCCTGTGCCTGTAAGGTAACAGCAAGCATCAGGAAGATTGCCACTGCTACATATTTATTGTTGATTCTGAAGATATTCATCGTTTACTCTTGTTGTATATATCATTATTTAATTTTCTGCTCTTCCGGCAGCAAGTCAATAATATCACCGTCCACCTTCGCTACTTCCAATAAGGAAGGATCAAGTTCAAGGGCCTTCTCAATGCTCATAATCGCATCACCTATTTTCTCCAGGCGGTTGGCGGCAATCGCTTTTATATAATATTCGCGGGCGGTCTCTACATCTATGGTAGAAATCTTATCCCATGCTTCCTGATTCTTCTTCATTGCCAGCAGCATCACCACCTCATTGAAAGGGCTGGTAGCCGCCACCTTTTCGAAAGCATCATTATAATAACCGGCCAATGCCTGAACAATGGCCTGCAAATCTTCAGAAACCGCTTCTTCGGGAACCAAGGTCAAGACTGAATCTGCTTTTGTATATTTCCCTTCATGCAGCAAGGCAATAGCCTGATTGGATAATAACTCCACCGGTGCCGATTTACTGACAAACGGTTCGAGAATACGTGAATCCGGAGTATCTTTCTGTATCGTTGCCACTGCCAGTTCATTGGCTGCATACGTAAAGTTATCATAAAGTTCAAGAGCTTCCCTGCAATACTTTTCCCTTTCGTCGGGAGTTTTTGCTGTCGTAATCATACGGTAATATTCGAAACGGGTCAGTTGCTTCGGATTCTTTCTGTAAAGTTCTCTAATCTCGTCGTCTGTCAAAGAACGGAAGATTGAATAACCATAGGTATATTGCACCTTTCTCAATTTAGGCAGATAAGTAGCCGCAAGTTCCTTGTAGAAAGGTTTCGATTTCAAGACCCCATTCAACCGGTAAGGAGTAGCTGCATATTGTTTGATTAAGTCCTCTACTTCTTTAGCCAGTTCCGGCTTGGAGTTTTTTTTCAGCAATTCAGCTACCTCCTTCCAGGAGGCAACCGATGCATCCGATTTCACCTCCAACAGTTTACGTGTTTCCGGGTCCAGTTGTGCCAGTATACGTTCCAGGGCTTTATCCGTACGCAATTTTGCCAGACGAAGATTCGTCGCGTAAGAACCGTCCGGCGAAGCCACCCCCGTAATATGAAAACTCTTCAAAGAGGCATCCGGATTCGTCTCAATACTACGTAATTCCTGATTCAATCGGTTTAGTTCCACTTGATTCTGTGGATTCTTATCATCCAGGTCGGCTTTACCTACCAGGAAGGTTAAGTTTACCTCACCTTTCGTATCCCGCAACTGCATCACGGGTTTCGGAAGGTATTTCTCGTCCGTCAGGCTGAAAGCGGAGAATTTATACTCCAAGAAGCGAAGCGGGTTGACCGTTCCGCGTGCAATGGAGAAAGAGTCACGATAAATGATATTCCGGTAATTTTCCATCGCCAGATGCACATCTGCACGGTAGTCATGTTGCAGATATTCTATATAGATAGAATCATGGTAAGCAATAATATCCCCCTTGCGTGAAGAAGTAGTTTTCACACGGATATAATCGTGCAAAGGATCTTTATCCATATCATAATCGTACATTCGATTTTGCGTTGTATTATAAGTATCCCCGTCGAATACAACAGGACGCATCAACAGACGCTTTTTCAGTGTCACATCATAAATGGAAGGCTGCAATACCAAGCGACGATGTGAGTTAAACATCTCCTTAGGCACCGGGACACGAGTTTTCAGATGGAAATAATTACCTTTGATTTCGATGTCCGTAGGTTCCGGAATCACTTTGTCCTTCACTTTGGAAGTAATCGTTACTTCGTCCAGTTCGATGACGGCATCTTTCAATACTACATTCAAAATCTGCTTTCCTGCCACCTTCACTGTTTTGTCCTCATAACCGACACATGTAAACTTCAACGAGCCGTTTTTCTCAACCAAGACACTGTAACGACCATCCTCGTCGGACATTTCTATACGTTCGTCATTGACCGGATTCAACACATTTACATTCGGAACACTTTTTCCCTGCGGGTTTGTGATATGCCCCTGCACGCGGATCCGTTGGGCAGATACATTCATACCGACGAACATCATCGCCACGAGAAGTATACCTGTTAATCTATCACGTTTCAAATTGATTTTCATTCTCTTTTCTGACTAGCTAATGTTCGTTATCGAATAATATAAACAAAGGATACCCCCAGTTTGACAGGTGCAATGGTGGTCTTACTATCGTTGACCGCACCCGGTTTCGGAGTACCCTTATCATACTTAAACTGACGGTAGCGCAACACACCCACTCCGGCAGTTGCTTCGATGTTCCAATGATCGCCCAGCACCCATGCGTATCCATAGGTCAAACCGGCGGCGTATGCATCGCCTTTGTGATGCACATCTTTTACCATCATATCAAAATTATTCACGAAAGCGGTGATTCCAAGAAAATGACTCACCATCGGACGATTTAGCCAGTAACGAACTTCAGGCTGAAAATGCGTGAAAGTCGTTTTAAAGTTGTCTGTACTGATTGGGTTCGCAGCAATCCCCATGTTTAAGGAGACATGACTACCCAATACAAATTCTGCTTCTACATTCGGACTGGCGGTCAGCCAACCCAATGCATTTGTCTTTACAGCCACCCGTTGTGCGTGCACATGTACACCACAACATAATAACAGAAATGATAACGCAGCTATTACCCTGCGACCATTTCTCATCACATATACCATCATTTATTTCCCACTAAATATTTCCCACTAAATATTTACCCACAAAAAAAGGGCTTACTGTCCATTTTATATACTACTTGGACAGAAAGCCACAAAATTAGAAAAAATATAGTATTAAAAACGTTTAAACACGCTTTTTTTGTTTTTTATTGCAACAATTTCCATCTTAGGCCATAATATACCATACTACGGATAAGATATACAATTTTTCTTTATTACCAATGAAACATCAGATACGCAACAACATAGGCTCCGACGCAGCATCGGGTTTTATCTTCTTATCGCCGATAACAACCGTACAGGGAGCAGAAGAAATAATATACCATTTCCCTTCTTTCTTTTCGAGCAATACATTAGCGGCATTGTCGGTCTGAATCATTACCCCGGGTGCAACCAATTGGGTTCCATTCCCTAAAAACAACGTCCGGTTTCCTGCATATTCATTGCTAATAACAGCATAATCCGCTTTCACTTTCATTCCTTGATAAGTAGCGGTTTGTGCAGCATCAGATAGAGAGAAGATATGATCTATACGTCCGTTTTTGCTTTTCACACAGATTCCGGCAAAATCTTCCAAACCTGCTCCTTCTGCATCAAAGTAAGAGACGGACTGAATAGCAGACGGTTCCTTTTTCGTACTCGGTTCATATATCGAGACAAAAGGACGATTCCAAGCTTCTCCATGCTGACGGGCAACAAATGTCAGCGTCGGCTGCTCCTTTATATTATAGGGCATATTCGGTGTACGGCTTAGCCCTTCGGTCATTGGCGCCAAAGCCGTAAAGACTTCACGATCCAGTTCGCCTTTCATCCAAAGATTCATGTATATATCATCGCCGTCCTTATCTTTCATATCTATGGTGAAAGTTGCCTTGACATCCTTATTGGTCGCAGCCACTTTCTTATCATATAAATAGGAATAAGCGTAAAGATGTGCGCCTGCAAAGGCGAGTTCTTCCGTAGGCTGGAGATTCAGGTCGCTGCCATCTGCTGCCGTCAATGTCAAAGTCTGCCCAAGGTTGTGATAGAAGTAATCGTGCATCTTATCGCCTCCTTTCTCTTTCCGGCTGCGGAATACATCGACATAATACCCCGTCTCCGCCCCAGTAGTGACAATACTCATCATACGGGTCTGATCCGCCCTGCTTTCCGGTTCACGAAAATAAAGGTTACTGTAAGTAACGGACGTAAATGCTTTGCCCGGTTCCGCTGATGCCGGGAAACAGGAAAGCAAATCAAAAGAATGGTTACTTTTCATCACCGGATAGCTCGATATTCCATCCACACAAACTGTATTATGACTGGGGAATTGAGAATAATATTCCGCATAATCCAGTCCGCTATACAGGAAAAGCCCGATACCTGCATCCGGCCCCAGTACGTATCCTTTTCCATAAAGTTCCATCGAAATGCCGTTAGCGTGCATGTGGTTCCCTTCACTGCCATTCAACGAAATCATCAAACTGTTGCGCGGATGCATACCGTTGCGCTGTACCAGCCATGACACATTGGGAGCATAAAACAAAGGAGAAACATAATCTTCTATCTTTCCCGGCTGCACTTTGGGATTTAGCGCCAGCGGTTTATCTTCAAAGAAAGAATTGACAGATACACGCACATTCTTCTTTTCTGTTTTATCATTTCCCAAATCCGGGTTCAGGCATTTCAGCAAAGCCGTGAAATAATTTTCCTGTTCTTTCTTCCCGTTCGCCTGTGCATTCTGTATCATACGGATAAAGAAATTCGTACTCAAATATCCCGGATGCGTATCTCCAAAGCCACAAATCATACGGTTGGGAAACAGATATTCGGGAGTGGTTGCTACCGCTTTCGACAATATAGGCATTGCTTTCACCAAATCATATTGCAGATTCGTATCAAACTGATTCACAAAATTGGCATAATCATTGATTACCACACTGCTATATCCCGGACATTCCGCCCATATACCCGTATTTATATCGAAACCATAATCTGCCAATCGCGTCAGACTCCACTGGCGGATGCTGGAACGGTTCATCACATAGTCGATATAATATTCACGTCCTTTTCCGTCGGCATATTCTTTATTGTCTTCCAATACCAATCCGACATTCATAACAAACCGTGCCTGTAGCAAATTCCAGTTGTTATGAGGTACACCGTTCGCAATGATATTATCCGCCCATTTCTTAAAAGCTCCGGCGTAGATTTCCATTTTATCCGGGTAATTGGCCTTTAGGTAATTATATAGAAAATCATATAAAGGGACAGCGATATGGAGTGCGTCTTCATGGATGACTTCGAAAGAAGTCAATCCTACCAATGTTTGCTGATGGCCGTGATTCAGGTCGATGGGCACGTTTCTATAATAAATGCCTGTCATATATGTATCAAAGACCCCTGCGGCAAGTTTAGCGAATTTCTCTTCATCCGTCATCCAATAAAGGAAAGCGGCATCACGGGCAATTCCCAGGATTTCGCAGTTCAGGCTTTCAATATTCCGGCCTGTTTTGGATGGGTGTACACTTTCCATAGGACGGTCAGGAAGTGCATTATTGCAGAAAGTGACATTCCCGTCCTCATCATCATAAGGAACGACATCCGCCAATTTGGGACGACCGTGGGTGGCAGCTGTGCCACGGGTTCCCGTGTAGCGCACAGTGGGATAAGGAGCTCTTTCACCACCTGCATGGTCGAACGTTTCACCTTTCACATATACTTCCGTGGCATGAGACTTCCAGTACATTGCCAAACGAGACAGCAACCACGCCGGTTGAGCATCCGTCAGGTTCGTATATACTTCCGTCCGTTCCTTCAATTTATTGAAAACATCTTTCGCCCATTCTTCTTTTTTAATCAGCTTCCATGTTTCCTGCTTTCCCGCCGGAGTAGTCAGTACCCGCGGATGTGTCTGCGGCATCTTTTCCGGCAAAGGAATCTCTTGTCCGGATGCGCTGTTCAGAAAAGATAGAAAACATAGTCCAAGTAAAATTCGTCTCATACTTCAGTTATATTTTTTAGGTTTGATACCTATTAAATACGAAGATAGAGATTTATTTACCTAAATCCTCCGTCAAAGAACAATTTTATTTGTACGAGACTACGCTGTTATTTCAAACAAAGAATTATATTTGCAAAAAACCGACTAACAATTCTGATACTTATGAAAATTTTATCTATCCATGATTTGGCAACAATCAGGAAGAGAGCAGAGCACAATCTTTCATTGCGCGAAGAAAGTAATGAAAAGGCGACTGAAAAGTGTTACGGACTGGCATCCGGTGCGCAACATCTTCAGATTCTGATTTGCGGTGGTACAGGCTGTAAGGCATCTTCCAGCCAGGGTATTACAGACAATCTTCTAAAAGCCATCAAAAAGAACGAAATCACCGATAAAGTAGAAGTCATCACCGTAGGCTGTTTCGGCTTCTGTGAAAAAGGTCCTATCGTGAAAATTATCCCCGATAATACCTTTTACACCCAAGTCACTCCCGAAGATGCGGAAGAAATCATCAACGAGCATATCATCGGAGGACGAAGAATCGAACGGTTGCTGTATGTAGATCCCAAAACGGAACATACCGTCAGCGACTCCAAGCACATGGATTTCTACCGGAAACAACTCCGCATCGCATTGCGTAACTGTGGTTTTATCGATCCCGAAAATATTGAAGAGTATATCGCCCGTGAAGGATACTTTGCATTGGCCGATTGCCTGCTTAACAAACAGCCGACGGACGTTATTGATATTATCAAACGTTCGGGACTTCGCGGACGTGGTGGTGGCGGTTTCCCGACGGGACTGAAATGGGAATTTGCCAACAAGCAACAGTCAGATGTCAAATACGTGGTTTGTAACGCCGACGAAGGAGATCCCGGTGCATTCATGGACCGTTCCATTATGGAGGGCGACCCACATTCGATTGTAGAAGCGATGTGTGTCTGCGGTTATTCCATCGGGTCCACCAAAGGATTAGTATATATCCGTGCCGAATATCCGTTAGCTATCAACCGACTGAAAACAGCTATCAATCAGGCGCGCGAATACGGATTACTGGGAGATCATATCTTAGGAACAGATTTCAGTTTCGACATAGAAATACGATACGGAGCCGGAGCTTTTGTCTGCGGAGAAGAAACTGCCCTTATTCATTCGATGGAAGGAAAACGGGGAGAGCCGACTCTGAAACCTCCCTTCCCTGCCGAATCCGGTTATCTGGGAAAACCAACCAATGTAAATAATGTGGAAACGCTTGCCAATATTCCCATTATTCTAACCAAAGGAGCCGACTGGTTTGCAACGATTGGCACAGAACGTTCCAAAGGAACCAAAGTGTTTGCTCTTGCCGGAAAGATTAATAATGTCGGACTGATCGAAGTGCCGATGGGAACTACTCTTCGGGAAGTAATCTACGAAATCGGAGGAGGCATCAAAGGCGGAAAGAAGTTCAAAGCTGTACAAACAGGAGGACCGTCAGGCGGCTGTCTGACAGAAAAACATCTGGACACTCCCATTGACTTTGACAACCTTCTCTCGGCCGGTTCCATGATGGGTTCAGGAGGGATGATTGTCATGGATGAGGACGACTGCATGGTATCCGTAGCCCGCTTTTATCTGGATTTTACAGTGGAAGAGTCCTGCGGGAAATGCACACCTTGCCGCATTGGAAACAAACGTCTGTTGGAACTACTGAACAAGATTACAGAAGGAAAAGGCACAGAAAAAGACCTGGACACACTTGCCACTTTGGGACAAGTCATCAAAGATACGGCCCTCTGCGGACTGGGACAAACCTCTCCGAATCCCGTTTTATCCACATTGGATAACTTCTACGATGAATATATGGAACACGTACGGGATAAGACTTGTCGTTCCAAGCAATGTAAATCACTATTAACATATACCATCAGTCCGGAACGTTGCATTGGTTGTCATCTATGCGCCAAAAACTGTCCGGCGGATGCTATCAGCGGGCTGGTGCGCAAGCCACATGTCATTGCTCCTGATAAATGTATCAAGTGCGGCATGTGCATGGCACGCTGCAAATTCAACGCTATTCTTGTCTGCTAAAATCTTATTTACTATGGAAGAAAAACAAATTACTCTCCAGATAGACGGTCATTTCATCACTGTGCCCGAGGGAAGCACTATTCTTGAAGCCGCTATCAAAATCGGTATCAATATACCTACGCTGTGTCATATCGACCTGAAAGGAACCTGTATAAAAAATAATCCGGCTTCCTGCCGTATTTGTGTGGTTGAAGTGATGGGACGGCGCAACCTGGCTCCTGCCTGCGCTACCCGTTGCACGGAGGGCATGGTAGTAAAAACCAGTACCCTGCGCGTAATGAACGCTCGCAAAGTGGTGGCTGAACTGATCCTTTCGGATCACCCCAATGACTGCCTCACTTGCCCTAAATGCGGCAACTGCGAGCTCCAAACGTTAGCACTGCGTTTCAACATTCGCGAAATGCCTTTCAATGGCGGTGAGCTGTCCCCCCGCAAACGGGAAATTACCGCTTCTATCGTCCGTAATATGGATAAATGCATTTTCTGTCGCCGTTGTGAAAGTGTTTGCAATGATGTACAGACGGTCGGAGCATTGGGTGCCATCCGTCGCGGATTCAATACAACCATCGCTCCTGCCTTTGACCGAATGATGACGGAAAGTGAATGTACTTACTGCGGTCAGTGCGTGGCTGTCTGTCCCGTAGGCGCATTAACAGAACGTGACTACACCAACCGTCTGCTCGACGATCTGGCTAATCCGGACAAAGTAGTGATTGTGCAGACCGCACCTGCCGTACGGGCGGCCCTAGGTGAAGAATTCGGATTTCCTCCCGGCACTCTGGTAACCGGAAAAACCTCCGACCTGTTAGGCGCAGCCTCCGCCTGCCTTCTGAATTCCCTGAAGGTTCTGGAGGATATTGATCACGAGGTTCATTTAGTATCCCCTCAGGCAATTGAACCTATCCAGACTCTGAAAACCTCATACCTGGGAAGCATTAACCCCAGGCTCCACACGGATGAAATACTGATCGCCCTGTCCATCAGTGCAGCTACGGACAAAAGGGCCGCCCTCGCCTTAAGCGCCCTGCGCCAGCTGAAGGGCTGTGAGGTTCACTCTTCCGTTATGCTCTCCTCTGTGGATGAGGCTGTATTCAAAAAGCTGGGAATGCATTTGACCTGTGATCCTAAAACGGAATCGGATAACCAGCAATAAACTTTTTACGATACAAAAACCCTCCGGGTGATAAGCGTTCTGACTGCCGGAACGACTTTTCTCCCGAAGGGTTTTCTTTTATATAAC
>OHMU01000669.1_pt1 | contig 13368 bp, 9 predicted proteins | sample 1569441 | NCBI WGS metagenome assembly OHMU01 (sample SAMEA3879527, study PRJEB24766) | human gut metagenome | biome: human-associated habitat; feature: feces | place: USA | collected 1985/1987 | reverse complement strand
CTTGTCGGCCATGGCCTTGTTCTCCGCCAGAATGGCGGTGCGCTTTTCCTCAGTCAGGGGCAGGATCTGCCCGCTTTCCGTATAGCTGGTGCACCGGCGCAGCACCTCGTCCGGCGCACCCTTGGTGTACTGGATAAAGCCGTTGTCCGTGCGGTGGATGGTGGACATCATCTTCCGGCCGGAGTCAAAGGGGGCCTCGCCGCAGCGGGGCTGGCGGCTCTCCAGCACAGGCTTCTTCAGCCCCTGGGCAGCGGCAAAGTTCACCAGCGCCGCCTCCGTGGGCTCGCCGATGGCGCCGTTCTCCTCCAGCGCGGCGTCGTTGCACAGCGCCATGGCTGTGGCCAGCAGCTCCGTGGGGCCGGTGTGCTCCACCACGGTCATCTTGTTCTGTGTCAGGGTGCCGGTCTTGTCGGAGCAGATGACCTGGGTGCAGCCCAGCGTCTCCACCGCCGTCAGCCGCCGGATCACGGCGTGCTGCTTGCTCATGTTGGTCACGCCGATGCTCAGCACCACCGTCACCACCGTGGCCAGTCCCTCCGGGATGGCCGCCACCGCCAGGGAAACGGCCACCATAAACGTGCTCAGCACGGTGTCCAGCGTGAACTCGCCGGCCACCACCAGGTCAAAGATAAAGATGAACACGCAGATGCCCAGCACCAGCTTGCTCATGGTCTTGCCCAGCTCATTCAGCTTGCGCTGCAGGGGCGTCTGCTCCTGCTCCGTCTGGGCCAGCACACCGGCGATCTTGCCCATCTCCGTGTCCATGCCGGTGGCGGTGATGACTGCCTTGCCGCGGCCGTAGACCACCGTGCTGCCCATATAGCACATATTTTTCCGGTCGCCCAGGGGAACATTGTCTCCGGTCAGCAGCCCCACCGCCTTGGTGACGGGGACGCTCTCGCCGGTCAGCGCCGCCTCCTCGATCTTCATGGAGGCGCTCTCCAGCAGGCGGCCGTCGGCGGGCACGGCGTCGCCGGCCTCCAGCAGCACCACGTCGCCGGGCACCAGCTGGCTGCTCTCGATGACCACCTGGTGGCCGTCCCGCAGCACCTTGCACTTGGCGGCGGTCATGGTCTGCAGGGCCTCGATGGCCGCCTCGGCCTTGCTCTCCTGCACCACGCCCAGCACCGCGTTCAGCAGCACCACCACCAGGATGATGAACACCTCGGTGAAGCTCTCGCCGCTGAGTGCGTTGGTCACGGCGGACACCGCCGCCGCTGCCATCAGGATCAGCAGCATGGGGTCCTTCAGCTGCGCAAGGAACCGCTGCAGCAGGGAGGGCTTCTCCGCCTCCTTCAGCTTATTGGGGCCGTGCTTGGCCAGACGTTCAGCCGCCTCCGCCGCTGTCAGACCGGTGGGACAGGAGCCCAGCTCCTCCAGCACCTCCTGCGGACTGCGGTTGTATTCCTTTTCCATCGTCTATTACTCCTTTATATCATGGTTTTATAATTTGAAGCAAAAAAGCAGAACAAAAAGCGAAACAGAAAATAAACCAAAGGACAACAAAAAACTCATGCACGGACAGGCTATGTCTGTGTATGAGTCTCATTCTTTCAGGACACATCGGGCGCTGCCGCGCCGGGATGACGGTGTGCCACGCCGCACCGAAACCGGCGCTGCGGAATTACTCCCTCATTCATTATGGGGTATTTTACCCGCTTTTTTACCCGCTGTCAACCCCAAAAAGGGCGGTTTTTTACACCATTTCCGCGGCGCACAGGGCGTCAAAATACTTGTACAGCGGCATCAGTGTCCGGAAGCCCTCAATGATATCCTGTGCCAGTTCCTGCGAGAACATACGCTCGTCCGGCGCGGCGTCATGTTGTAAATTGATAGACTTCTTGTTGTACCACGCCGCCAGCAGGGGAGAGGGGGCGGTCTTTTTCCTGGCATATTCCGGGCCTGAAAGCGTGAATTGCGCCTGTTTATTGAACCTTTTGACCAGCTTTTCCAGCACCTCGGGATGCTCGTCGACGGCCTTGCGGTACGCCTCCATTAGCGCCGCCTTCGGCGCCCAAAAGCCCATGCCGTAGCTGTAATAGTCTGGCCCGATCTCAAAGTAAAACGTGGGCCGCCCCGTCCTGTCCTCGCCGCCGGCGCGGACGCAGAACCACAGGTGGTCCTTGTACGGTCCATTCCCGTGCAGCCGTCGGGCATCCCGATAGATGCGGGAGAGCTTCAGCAGAAACGGCTCCTTGGGGAATGCCGCGTGCAGGGCTTCATACACCTGCTCGCCCAGCGCACGGGTGGGGGCCAGGAGATGTGCCTCATAGTCCTGCTTATGCGCCAGAAACCAGGAGCGTTCGTTGTTGAACCGAATGCCCCACAGAAAGTCCAGTGTCTCCTGTGTATAGCCTTCAAAAGCCATGCTATGTACTCCTTTTAATTAAAGCGCTCACATGAATTTGCACAACAGAACGGGCAGCAGCAGCGCCGGCGTCATGTTCAGGATACGCAGCTTGGTGACGCCCAGCACGTTCAGGGAGATGCCGATGATCATCAGTGACCCGGTGACAGAGATCTCGGTGATGACCGCGTCGGTCAGCACCCCTGTCAGCAGGGAGGCCAGCAGCGTCATCACACCTTCCACCGCCAGCACCGACAATCCGGAAAAGACGATGCCAATGCCCATGGAGCTGGCAAAGGCCACGGATCCGGCAAAGTCGATGACCGACTTGGCCAGCAGGATGCCGTGGTCGTTCTTCAGACCACTGTCCAGCGAACCCATCACCGCCATAGCGCCCACGGCGAACACCAGCGAGCCGCTGACGAAGCCGTCGGTGATGGGACCCATTTTCCCGAATTTCTTTTGCAGCCAGTCGCCCGCCCGGGTGACGCCGTCCTCAATGTGCAGCAGCTCGCCGATGACGGCGCCGATGACCAGCGACAGTATGGGGATGAGCTGGTTGCTGCTGCCGATGGCGCCGGAGATGCCGATGCCCATGGACACCAGCGCCGTAGCGCCAAGCACCGTCTGCCGCATTTTTTCCGGCATGAGCTTGCCGCCGAAGGTGCCCAACAGGCCGCCGACGACAATGGCTCCGCCGTTGACCAGTGCGCCTGTCAATATCATGGTACAAGACCTCCATCTTCGATAATATCCCGCACCACCGTGCCGCCCATCATCAGGCCGGCCACAGAGGGTACCCACGCCACGCTGGCGGGGACGCTGCGCCGTCCGGGTGACGGTGCTTCCAGCTGCTGTGTCTCGTGGGGCAGCTCCGGGCTGAACACCACCTTCAGGTGGTGGATCCCCCGGGTACGCAGCTCCTTCCGCATGACCCGGGCCAGCGGGCAGCCGCTGGTCTTGGAGATATCCGTGACCCGCAGCAGCTCAGGCTCCAGCTTGTTGCCGGTGCCCAGGGCCGACAGGATGGGAATTCCCCGCAGGCGGGCCTGTTGGATCAGGTCAAGCTTGCAGCTGACCAGGTCGATGCAGTCCACGATGTAATCGAATTTCCGGGAGAAAAATTCCTCCCGATGGGCGGCGTCATAGGTGGCGCAGATCGGGTATACCACCGTGTCCGGGTCGATGTCCCGCACGCGCGCCGCTGCGACCTCCGCCTTATACTGTCCCACGGTGGAGGTCAGGGCGCACAGCTGGCGGTTGATGTTGGATACGGATACCGTGTCCTGGTCCACCAGTGTCAACGTGCCAACGCCGCTGCGTGCCAGGCACTCAGCGGCGTAGCTGCCCACACCGCCCAGACCAAACACCGCCACATGGCTGCGGCGGAGCTTGTCCAAAGCGGGTGCGCCCAATATCATTTCTGTTCTGAGAAAACGCTCGTTCATAGACTCGAAGAAGGGGCGGTCATCAGCCCACGTGCTTCATGCCGGCTTCCTGCACCACCTCGGCGCTGTCCAGCAGACCGTCCAGCCAGGCCTCGGTGTCGGTGTTGCGCAGAGCGTTCTCGGCCTGTACCTGCCAGTAGGGCACATCGTCGCCCACAAAGTATATCACATGATAGCCCTTGTAGTTAGAGCTCTCGCCGTATACAATGCCGGTGTCGCCGGACTGACGGCTCGCATCGAAGCACCAGTCGTTGAACTCGGTGACCATCTGGTTTTTGTAGATCTTGGTGTACAGACCGCCGTTGGTGTTGCTGCCGTCATCCGCACTGAGCTCGTTGGCCAGGGCTGCGAAGCTGTCCTCGGTGGCCTCGCCGGCCTTCCACTGGGCCAGCGCGTCCTCGGCTGCGGTCTTGGCCGCATCCTTAGCCGCCTGCAGGTCGGCCTCATAGGTCTCGGCCTCGCTGTCCAGCGCGCTCTCGTCTACCTTGAACAGGATGTGGCGCACGTCCTTGGTGGCGTACTCCTGACGGCCCACGCTGCGGAACACGACCACATAGCAGTTGGGATCGCTGGCCACAACGGCGCTGTCGCCGGCCTTGCGCGCACTGTCAAATACCCAGTTGGCCACGTCGCTGCCGTTGTTGCTGCCGGCATCGGTGCTGGTGTAGCTGGCGGACTCATAATCCTTGGCCACATCCTCCAGCGCCTCGCCGCCCTGCACGCGCGCCAGCACAGCGGCGGCATCGCTCTCGGCCTTGGCCTTGGCGGCGGCGTTCTCCTCGTCGGTGGGCTCCACGGTGTTGCCGTCATCGTCCTTGGTGCTGTCGGCGGTACCCTTGAAGTACAGGGACTCATAGCTGGCCACGTCAAAGCTGCTCTTGTTGCCCTGATAGTAGGTCTCCAGGTCGCTGACGGTGTAGGTCAGCTCCTCGGCGTAGTGGCTCTGGTAGTGGGTGGCCACGTCCACCAGCTGCACCATCTCCTTGAAGGTATCCACGGTCATGTTCTTGCCGTAGATCAGCTTCAGATACGTCTTCGTGGAGTAGCCGTTCTGCTTGGCGGCGGCGTTGAGCTCCTCCATAGTGGCATCCAGCTCCTCCTGAGTGTGCTCATCGGCGCCCATGCCGTTGGCCTCAGCCTCCTGGGCGGTCAGCACGTACATGGCCAGCTGCTTCACCGCGGTGTCGCGGACATACTGCTCCCATGTGACATCACCCTCGTCCTCGATACCCAGCGCGGTCTTCATGGTGTCGCTCACCACCTGCTGGTCCAGGGATTTGGACGTATCGATGCCGTAAAAGCTGGCATAGCTGCTCTTCAACAGACTGCTCTTCACGTTGGCGTAGAAATACTCCACCTGCCCGGCGGTATATTTCTCACCGTTGATGGTCACGGCGGTGGCGCTGCGCTGCAGCACGCCGGAGTTATACACCAGCAGTACCGCGGCCACGATCACGAACACGCCGGCGATCACGCCGTACAGGATATTGTTCTTGCGTGCCTTGGCCTTCTCCTCCGCCTCGCGGATCTTCTTGGGGTCGGTGACGCCCTGGGCCGCCAGATCCTGCCGGATCTTCTTTTCTCTTGATGCGCTCATTGAAATTCATTCCTCTCGATTTTGGGCGCAATACGCCCTTGTTTGGTAACATACTCGGTCATTATATCGTATACCGCACCTTTTCGCAAGAGGGAAACGCCTGGAATTTGTGAACATTTTACCGCGCTCACTGAGCACAAGACCCCCATTCCGTTTCGGAATGGGGGTCTTGTGCTCAGCGACAGGCAGCGGCCATGTTATAACCTGCACAACTCGCAGGTGGGTCGTCTCCGGCTGACTTTACTGCTTCCAGCATCCGCCCGCATACGGCAGGCGGGAGGCCTGCAAACCATCTGCCGATCCGACGTCCCGTATAACCAATGTCAGGATAAATAGAACCGCTGCCCATCGCTCAATTTTCCGCCCTGCCTTCGTCAAATCGGCTCGACGTACAGAAAGTACGCCATCGCCGCTTTGCCATCGGCAGGACGAAAAATCCTGCCGAAGGAGTGGCGTGTATCTTTTTCGCTGCACCGCCGCGCCTCGTCTTGGCGAAAAATCCAGCCATTTTCCGGCGCAGCCGGCGGCGTCTCGCCATCGGCAGGACGAAAAATCCCGTCAAAAGATCACTCGTCCTCGTCGGCCAATATCTGCTCCATGAACAGGTCGTAGACTTTATCCAGCTCCTCGTCGCTGTCCAGGGTGCTCAGCAGCTCCTCGCCGTTTTCCATAACGGACTTCAGGATCACCAGGCCGTACTCCTCGGCGGCTTCCTCGTCGGCATCATCCTCCACCACGGGGAAGAACGCCATGTAGGTCTGGCCGTCCAGCTCCAGCGCGTCCACGTATTCCAGTTCAATGTCGTTGCCGTCCTCGTCGGTCAGGGTGATGAAGTTGGGGCCGAATTCCTCGCTCATGGGAGAGTCCTCCTTTGTCTTTATATCCATAGTATACCCGAAAGCTGGAGAAAACGCAAGTGGAAGCATTCGGCAGTTTCTGCCATCTGTCGGACTGAAAATCGGTGGAATGGGGGAAAATAACGGGAGTTGAGCAGCCAAACGGGCGGATTTCTGCAAAAAATCCTCTTTTTTGCATTTGACAAGTATGGTAGAATGTTCCTTATAGTGGATTGGTATGTGAATTTTGACCCCGGAACGAAAAGAATACACAGGAACATCAATAAAGAAAGGAAGGTGCCCTGTCTTGAGTGAGAACAAGCGCAGACGGTCGTCGTCCACCGGCTTTTGGGGACGCATCCGGCAGAGCGCCCGGCACATAGAAAACGAGGCAAAGGAGGGTGCGCGCCGGGTAGAGCACAGTGCCGCCGAGGGTGCGCGGCGCGTGCAGCATGACGCGCAGGAGCGTGTGCGGAACATGACCCCTAAGCAGAAGAACGGCTGGAAGAAGGCCGGACGCATCATCGGCACGCTGCTGCTGGTGTTCGTGCTTACGGCGTCCATCTTCGCCGGTATCTTCATGGCGTACATCAACAGCGCCATGCGCGGCAAGGTGGAGGTCTATCTGGACGAATTCGAGACCCAGGTCTCCACCGAGCTGTATTACCAGGACCCCGACACCCAGGAGTGGGTCATGTACCAAACGCTGTACATGGACGAGAACCGCATCTGGGTGGACCTGGAGAACATTCCCAAGTACCTTCAGGATGCAGCGGTGGCCATTGAGGACAAGCGGTTTGAAAAGCACCACGGCGTGGACTGGAAGGGTACCACCCGCGCCATTCTGTACACCCTGTTCGGCAAGAACGTGCAGGGCGGCTCCACCATCACCCAGCAGTTGGTGAAGAACGTCACCGGCGACAATCAGGTGACGGTCAAGCGCAAGATCACGGAGATCTACCGCGCGCTGGAGCTGGAAAAGCGCTACGAGAAGGACGAGATCCTTGAAGCCTACCTGAACGAGGTCTACTTCGGCCAGCGCTGCTCCGGCGTGATGACCGCGGCGCGGGTCTATTTCGGCAAGGATGTGTCCGAGCTGACGCTGGCCGAGTGCGCCAGCATGATGGGCATCACCAACAACCCCTCCATGTACGATCCCTTCATTAGCTCCTGGACCCGCGAGAACAACCGGGAGCGCCAGCTGACCATCCTCAGCGAGATGCTCTCTCAGGGCAAGATCGACCAGGAAGAGTATGACGCCGCCGTGGCCGAGGATATCCAGTTTGCCAACGGCTTTACCATCTCCGGCAAGTATGTGGGCAGCGACGGTACCGGCACCGAGCCGGACACGGAGGATACCACCGATACCAGCGACGATACCGACTCCCCGGCGGATGACAGCACCCCCACCATCAAGGGCAGCAACTCCTGGTTCACCGATGCCATGATCACCGATGTGGCCGAGGCACTGGTGGAGAAGCTGGGCATCACCGAAAAGGTCAACAGCGAGGGCAAGAAGGTCTCCGCCTACGACCAGGCCATCAACATGGTCTACAGCAGGGGCTACAAGATCTACACCACCCAGAATCCCAAGTATCAGAAGATCGCGGAGGATGTGTGCTATAATCTGGAGAATATCCCCTATACCAGCAGCTATACGAACGCCGCCGGTGAGCAGGTGGAGGATCAGCTGCAGATCGCCCTGACCATCGTGGATCCCACCAACGGCTATGTGGTGGCTATGATCGGCGGCGCCGGTGAAAAGGTTGCGGGCCGTGTGGGCGAGCGAGAGGGCCGCTTCCTGCTCGACTATTCGACCGTTGTGCGTCAGTGCGGTTCTGCCATCAAGCCTGTGTCCACCTACGCCCCGGCACTGGACAACGGCACCATCAACGGCGCGTCGGTCATCGACGACTATCCCATGCTGCTCAACGGCGAGGTCTGGCCCCGCAACGCCAACTGGCGCTATCAGGGCCTGACGGCGCTGCACACCGCCATCGCCCAGTCCCTGAATACCTGTGCCGTGCGGACGAACCTGGCCTACGGTGTCAGCAATTCCTACGACTTCCTGGTGGACAAGCTGGGCTTCGAGAACCTGACCTACACCGACTCCCAGCAGGTGGGCAACATGGCTCTGGGCGGCTTTGAAAAGGGCGTCACCACCGAGGAGATGTCCGCGGCCTACGCCGCCTTCGTCAACGAGGGCGTGTACACCAAGCCCCGTACCTTCATCCGTGTGGAGGACGCCAACGGCAACGTGGTGCTGGAGAACGAGGCCCAGTCCACCGTGGCCATGAAGAACACCACGGCGGCTATCATCAACCATCTGCTGCAGGAGGCCGCCCTGAACGGTACCGGCTACGAGGCACAGTTCAGCGGTATGCACATCGCCGGCAAGACCGGTTCTACCAACAGCAACAAGGACCGTTACTTCGTGGGCTACACGCCCTATTACAGCTGCGCCGTCTGGGCGGGCTACGAGCACAACCAGCGGATCGTGGCCAGCGGCAACCCCTGCTCCGCTGTGTTCCGCAAGGTCATGAGCGCCATCCACGCGGACCTGCCCGACAAGGACTTCTTCTCCTGCGCCGGCCTGACCAGCGTGGCCGTCTGTGCTGACAGCGGAATGCTGGCGTCGGAGAACTGTGCCCTGGACGTTCGCGGCAGCCGCGTCTACACGGCCCTGGTGGCGGCGGATAACGCCCCCACCGCCGTCTGCACCATGCACACCGCCCCCACCTACACCGTCAACATGGCGGACAGCGACGGCAACGTGACCACCGTTACCGGCTCCGTGCTGAACTACCAGCGTGAGCTGATCGAGGGCCACGACGAGATCGTGGTGGAGGACGCCTTTATGATGCTGGGCGGCTGGAACGGCTTTTTTGGCGACGAGGCGGACGACGACTTCAATATGCCCGACGGTGATCACGACACTACGGTGGCGGGGCCGCCGGACACCACAGACCAGCCGAGCAACGTGGATGATTTTATCCGCGCAGGATGATAAAAAAGGAGACGCGAAAGCGTCTCCTTTTTTGCCCAGGAGTGGGTGCCATGTCAAGGGCCGCCGCTGGCGGCCTTGGTTTTCGCGCAGCAAAATCGCCGCACCAAAAGAAAAGAGACATCCGAAAGGATGTCTCTTTTCTTTTGGTGCGCGAGGCGGGACTTGAACCCGCACGCCCGTAGTGAGCACTAGAACCTGAATCTAGCGAGTCTGCCAATTCCACCACTCGCGCGTCGAACAAGTGAGATTATAGTATGTACCGGCTGAATTGTCAACCCCTTTTTTCAAAATTTCCAAACTTATTGTTTTCCGGCGCGTTCATGCCTTGACCTGCCGCCCAAAACTTGTTATGATAGAAAAAACCATTCACCGAAGGAGTGCGTATATCTCTATGAAAAAAGAGCTTACCCCCCGGAAAAAACAGGCCCTGGAAATGCGTAGTCGTATCCAGAACGTAGCGCTGGAGCTGTTCGACAAGGAGGGCTTTGAGAATGTCTCTGTGGAGCAGATCGCCCAGGCGGTGGGCTGCTCTGTGGGCAACATCTATCATTATTTCAAGAGCAAGGACGAGCTGGTCATCCAGGTGACCAGCAGCGTGGACGCCCAGTACAGCGTGCTGGAGGAGAGCTACCTGGCCGACGAGGCCAACTCCTGGCACGATAAGCTGCTGGACTTTGTGGGTCAGACCCTGGTCATCAGCGCCGAGGACCCGTCCCTCTACCGCAGCTTTATCCACGGCATCCGCTATCCCCAGCAGGGCATCCTGCGGGACAACGAGAAGCGCGTGTATTTCCGCGTTCTGCGTGAGCTGGTGGACGGCTGCAAGCAGGAGGGCACGATCCACCCCGACCGCGACCGCGAGGAGCTGGTGGCGGACCTGGTGGCCCTGCACCGCGGTATGCTGCTGGAATGGCGCATTTACGAGGGGACATTCGATCTGCCCCGCCGGGGACGGCGCATGGCCGCCGCGCTGCTGGAGGGCTGGAAGCACGAGGAGTGAGTAGAGGCATACACAGAAAAGGAGGAGCGGATGGGTAAGAGTGAAGAGAGGCGGCCGCCGGAGAGTGGGCGGGAGCCGGGCGAAAACACAGCTGTTGCGGGCTTGATAATGGGCATTGCCGCCGTGGTATTCTGGTTTTTCGGCTACTCTGCCGTGGCATCTGTTGTACTGGGCATCCTCGGCTTGGTATGGACTGACAAGGCAAAGAAAGAGGGCTATACCGGAGACAAGCGAACGATAGCCTTCGTGCTGTCACTGGTGGGTCTTATCGGCGGGCTGGTTGTGCTTATCATTACGGTGATCCTCATCAATGTGCTGGCAGTACCGGGGATAACGGCCTTGAGGGATATGCTGGGAATGATAAGCGAAATGGCAAATGATATCTGAGCGGACAGCCCTGCGGCAAGGGGAAGTAGTTAAACACCGTGAACGTTGTTTTCAACAGCGTTCGCGGTGTTTTTTTGTGCGAAACGACGAGCTTTTGAAAAAACGCAAAAGGCCGTTGACATCCCGGATCGGCGGTGCCATAATAAAGTATAATCACCGAGTGGTTCGGTGAAAAGTTTAACGAAAACCGCCCTCCGGGCGTGACAGAAAAGGAGAGAGACTATGAAGCTGTTGATCATCAACCCCGGCGCAACCTCCACCAAGATCGCGGTGTTCGAGGACGAGGAACAGCTCTTCAAAGTGACCATTGACCACTCCGCCGAGGAGCTGGACCGCTTCCCCCGGGTCATCGACCAGGCGGACTACCGCAAGGAGGCCATTCTCAAGGCCGTCACCGAGGCCGGCTATAAGCTGTCCGACTTTGCCGCCGTCTGCGGCCGCGGCGGTCTGTACCGGGCCATTCCCTCCGGCACCTACGCCGTCAACGACAAGGTCATGGCCGACGTAGAGGCCGCGCCCTACGGTGAGCATCCCTCCAACCTGGGCGCTTACCTGGCCCGAAAGCTGGGCGACATGGTGGGCATTCCCGCCTTCTTTGTGGACCCGGTCTGCGTGGACGAGATGACCGAGGTGGCGCACTACACCGGCTTTGCCGAGTTCCGCCGTCTGTGCCAGTTCCACGCCCTGAACCACAAGGCCGTGGGCCGCAAGGCCGCCGAGAAGCTGGGCAAAAAGTACGAGGACGTGAACCTCATCGTCTGCCACCTGGGCGGCGGCGTCAGCGTGGGTGCCCACCAGCACGGCCGTGTGGTGGATGTCTGCAACGTCAAGGACGAGGGTGCCATGGGCATGGACCGCGCCGGCGGCCTGCCGGTGAACCAGCTCATCAACTACTGCTTCTCCGGCAAGACCAAGGACGAGGTCAAGCGCACCTTCGGCCGCCGCGCTGGTATGTTCTCCTACCTGGGCACCACCGATTTCCGCGTGGTCTGCGCCAAGGTGGTGGAGGGCGACCCCAAGGCCGTGGAGGCCTATCAGGCCCTGGTCTACCAGCTGGCCAAGGACATCGGTGCCATGGCCGCCGTGCTGCACTTTGACGTGGACGCCATCGTCTACACCGCCGGCATGGCCTACGAGGACTTCTTCTGCGACGACATCACCGCCTATGTGGGCAAGATCGCGCCCATTATCCGCCTGCCCGGCGAGGAGGAGATGCGCTCCCTGGCGGAGGGTGCCCTCCGGGTCCTCCGCGGCCAGCAGGAGGCCGGCCAGTATTGATCTGATATTCCGGCAGGAATATAGATAAACCGTTTTTGATTTGCAAGTGGAAATAAGAGGAAAAAAGACAAGAAAGGTGGAAACTGCTATGAAACATCTGATGTCCGGTAACGAGGCCACCGCCCGCGGCGTCTACGAAGCCGGTATCAAGGTCTGTTCCGCGTATCCCGGAACCCCCAGCACCGAGATCCTGGAGAACCTGCCCCAGTACGGCAAGGACGTGTACTGTGAGTGGGCCCCCAACGAGAAGGTCGCCACCGAGGTGGCCTACGGCGCGTCCGTGGCCGGCTCCCGTTCCTTCTGCACCATGAAGATGGTGGGCCTGAACGTGGCCGCCGACCCCCTGTTCACCGCCGGCTACATGGGCGTCAACGGCGCCTACGTGGTCGTCACCGCCGACGATCCCTCCTGCCACTCCTCCCAGAACGAGCAGGACAACCGTCACTACGCCCGCGCCGCCAAGATCGCTATGGTGGAGCCCAGCGACGCCCAGGAGTGCAAGGACTTTGTCCGCCTGGCCTGCGAGATCTCCGAGGAGTTCGACACCCCCGTTCTGTACCGCACCACCACCCGCGTCTGTCACAGCAAGGGCCTGGTGGAGTTCGGCGAGCGTGTGGAGCACGTGGCCCCCGCCTATGCCCGCAACACCCGTAAGTACGTCTGCGCCCCCGCCAACGCCTACCTGAACCACCCCATCGTGGAGGAGCGCCTGGTGAAGCTGGCCGAGTATGGCTGCACCCGCGCCCTGGAGAACGGCCTGAACAAGGTGGAACTGGGCGACGGCAAGGTTGGTGTCATCACCGCCTCCATCAGCTACCAGTACGCCAAGGAGGTGTTCCCCGAGGGTACGTCCTTCCTGAAGCTGGGCCTGACCTATCCGCTGCCCATGGACCTGATCCGCGACTTCGCCAAGAAGGTGGAGAAGCTCTACATCATCGAGGAGCTGGATCCCTTCATGGAGGACGAGATCAAGGCCGCCGGCATCGACTGCGTCGGCAAGGAACTGACCGGCAAGCTGTATGAGCTGAACACCGAACTGGTGCGCGAGCGCGTGCTGGGCATCAAGCCCGCGTACAAGACCGTGGACGAGGTCAAGGTCGCCAAGCGTCCCCCCGCCCTGTGTCCCGGCTGCCCCCACCGCGGCTTCTTCTACACCCTGTCCAAGAACAAGAACTACGTGGTCACCGGCGACATCGGCTGCTACACCCTGGGCTTTGCGCCTCCGCTGAACTGCATGGACGTGTGTATCTGCATGGGCGGCGGCTTCTCCGCCGGCATGGGCATGGCCAAGTCCTTCCAGCGCGAGGGCGTCACCGATAAGGTGGTCTTCGGCGTCATGGGCGACTCCACGTTCTTCCACTCCGGCATGACCGGCGCGGCCGAGATCATCTACAACAACGGCCGCATGATCCCCTGCGTGCTGGATAACCGCATCACCGGCATGACCGGCCACCAGGACAACCCCGGC
>OHMU01000662.1_pt1 | contig 13507 bp, 7 predicted proteins | sample 1569441 | NCBI WGS metagenome assembly OHMU01 (sample SAMEA3879527, study PRJEB24766) | human gut metagenome | biome: human-associated habitat; feature: feces | place: USA | collected 1985/1987 | reverse complement strand
GATACGATGTCTTTGGAAGAAAGAAGAAAACTGACAGATAAATATATGCTTAAATATGAGGAATAAACTGACAATGAAAGTTTGGATGATGATGGCAATGCTTACGTTTACATTGCTTGGTAAGGCACAGCAACCAATATATAAGGAGCCCGGTCAACCTGTTGAACGACGGGTGACGGACCTGATGGGGCGTATGACTTTAGAGGAGAAAGTTGCACAGATGTGCCAGTATGTCGGCCCCGGACATATTCGTGAAACACAAAAACGTTTTAAGGGGCAGAAGATAGCAAAAGGAGATGATGCTAATGGATTTTATCCGAATCTTTCGGTCAATCAGTTGTTGGAACTGACGGAAAAAGGATTGGTAGGGTCCTTCCTGCATGTAGTGACGGCTAAAGAAAGTAATGATTTGCAGAAGCTGGCTATGAAAAGTCGTTTGCAGATACCTTTACTTATTGGCATTGATGCCATACATGGCAATGCTTTAGTCAGTGGGGCTACTGTATATCCCACGCCTATCGGTCAGGCTGCCAGCTTTCATCCGGAGCTGGTAGAACGAATCAGCCGTGAAGCGGCATTGGAAGTCCGTGCAACAGGAGCTCATTGGACATTTACTCCGAATATTGATGTAGCGCGTGATGCCCGTTGGGGGCGTGTAGGTGAAACTTTTGGAGAAGACCCGTATCTGGTGACCCGCATGGGTGTGGCTACCATCAAGGGATTTCAGGGGAAAGACTGTCAAGGAACGGAAGTGGCTTTGGCTTGTGCCAAGCATCTTATTGCAGGTAGCGAACCTTCGAACGGAACAAATGCGGCTCCGATGGATGTATCGGAACGTACATTGCGTGAGGTGTATCTTCCACCATATAAAGCTGCGGTTGAGGAAGCAAATGTTTTTACGCTGATGGCTGCTCACAACGAACTGAATGGGATCCCTTGTCATGCGGATCGGTGGATGATGACGGATATAATGCGTGGGGAGTATGGATTTAACGGGTTTATTGTAAGTGACTGGATGGACGTGGATAGAATCCACGACCTGCATCATGCGGCGCCTACTTTAAAGGATGCCTTTTATGAAACGATCGATGCAGGATTGGATATGCGTATGCACGGACCTGATTTTTGGGAGAAGGTTGTAGAATTAGTAAAAGAGGGAAGGCTCTCTGAAGCGCAGATTGATCGCGCCTGTTCTAAAATCCTCGAAGCAAAGTTCCGTCTCGGATTGTTCGAAAATCCTTTTGTCAGTTTGGAGAAGACCACTCAAACTCTATCTAATAAGGAGCACCTGCAGAGTGCTCTTGAAATGGCGGAGGAATCTATCGTTTTGTTGAAGAATGAAAATAATTTGTTGCCGCTTGATTTCTCTGACTATAAGAATATTTTAGTGACAGGACCGAATGCGAATAATCATACGATCTTAGGAGATTGGACACTTCAACAGCCGGATGCTAATGTAGTGACTATTTTGGATGGTATCAGGGAAATTGCAGGTAGTGCAAAAGTGAATTATTACAATTATGGTGATGATGTCCGTCAAAATTCCATGGATAAAGTGAACGAGGCGGCTGCAATAGCAAAGAAGTCGGATTTGGCTATTGTAGTGGTAGGGGAGAACCCCTTACGTTATCAGAAAAGCAAGACTTGTGGCGAGAATATTGATCGTATGGGACTTGATTTATTGGGTACACAGAATCAATTGGTGCAAAAGATACACGAAACCGGTGTGCCAACAATCGTTGTCTTGGTTGGCGGACGTCCGTTAAGTGTGAATTGGATTGCACAAAATGTGCAGGCGTTGGTTCAAGCATGGGAACCGGGGGCTTTAGGAGGGCGTGCTTTAGCCAATATACTGACCGGAAAGGTGAATCCGTCGGCAAAACTTCCTATTAGTATTCCCCGTCATAGTGGGCAGATTCAGATGATTTATAATCATAAACCGTCGCAGTATTTTCATAAGTATATTGACGGACCCAGCACCCCTCTTTATCCGTTTGGCTTCGGTTTGTCTTATACACGATTTGATTATTCCGGCTTGAAGCTTTCTCATGCCAGGATTTCAGCTATGGATTCATTTACTGCAAGTCTTGAACTGACGAATGTAGGAAACCGTGAAGGTACTGAAGTTGTGCAACTTTATATTCGTGATGTCTATAGTTCCGCTACTCGTCCGGTGAAGGAATTGAAGGATTTTGCCCGGGTTACTTTAAAACCGGGGGAAAAGAAAACGGTTACTTTTACAGTTACTCCCGATAAATTGGCTTACTGGAATCGAAATATGCAGTATGGAGTAGAGAAAGGGGAATTTGAAATTATGATTGGCTCTTCTTCGCAAGATAAAGACTTGAAGAAAGTAAAGATTGAGGTTATTTAAAAGTTTGCTTATCTGAAATTTATTGTAAATTCAGAAACTTCGACGGGGTTTTCATTGTTGTATGTCCTGCATAAAACAATGAAAACCTTGTCGAATGTTTGATCTCTTTAATAAATTGAAGGATAAGGGCCGCTGGCGAATCTTTAAACTGAAGTTAATTGATGCGCGGCTTTACTTTGTCAGTATCTTCGTAGGATTACTGACGGGACTTGTTGCCGTGCCTTATCATTACCTATTACAGTTTTTCTTTAATCTCCGCCACGATTTCTTTGATTCCCGTCCCAAGTGGTATTGGTATATCCCTCTTTTCCTGTTGATGTGGGGAATACTTGTATTTGTATCCTGGTTGGTGAAGAAAATGCCGCTTATTACCGGCGGGGGGATTCCGCAAACGCGTGGAGTTATTAATGGAAGGGTTGATTATAAGCATCCTTTTCTGGAATTGGTAGCGAAGTTTGTGGGTGGAATACTTGCATTAAGTACCGGATTGTCTTTGGGGCGTGAAGGACCTTCCGTGCAGATAGGTTCCTATGTGGGCTATTTAGTCTCCAAATGGGGGAGAGTGCTTAGTGGTGAACGGAAACAATTATTGTCTGCCGGTGCCGGCGCCGGATTGGCGGCTGCTTTTGCTGCCCCATTGGCTTCCTCGTTGTTGGTGATCGAATCTATTGAGCGGTTCGATGCACCTAAAACAGCTATTACCACGCTTTTGGCAGGAGTAGTGGCAGGTGGAGTTGCCAGTTGGATTTTTCCCATCAATCCCTATTTTCATATAGATGCTATTGTGCCAGGAATGACTTTTTGGGGGCAGGTGAAACTGTTTCTTTTGTTGGCGGCAGTGGTTTCTGTTTTTGGGAAGTTCTTTTCTGTCACTACTCTTCAGGTGAAGCGCATTTACCCTGCCATTAAGCATCCGGAATACGTGAAGATGCTGTATTTGCTTTTTATCGCTTTTCTGATTTCTATGGCCGAGTTTAATCTGACGGGAGGAGGGGAACAATTCTTGCTATCACAGGCTATGCATCCGGATACACATATTCTTTGGATTGTCGGCATGATGTTGTTGCATTTCGTTTTTAGTACCTTTTCTTTTTCTTCGGGTTTACCGGGAGGAAGTTTTATCCCTACACTGGTAACAGGAGGACTTCTGGGACAAATAGTGGGATTGATTATGGTTCAACAGGGTGTCATTGCTTATGAGAATATCAGTTATATCATGTTGATTTGTATGTCGGCATTCCTTGTAGCAGTAATCCGTACCCCTTTGACAGCTATTGTATTAATAACCGAAATTACGGGGCATTTGGAAGTCTTTTATCCTTCCATTGTTGTAGGTGGATTAACCTATTATTTTACGGAAATACTTCAGATAAAACCGTTCAATGTTATTTTATATGACGATATGATTCATTCGCCTGCATTTAAGGAAGAATCGCGTTACACATTGTCTGTAGAAATTATGAGCGGCTCTTATTTAGACGGGAAAATAGTAGATGAACTCCGTTTGCCTGAGCGTTGTGTGATAATTAATGTTCATCGTGACCGGAAGAATTTGCCTCCTAAAGGGCAGACATTAATGCCCGGCGATCAGGTGCAAATAGAGATGGATTCGCAGGATATAGAGAAACTGTATGAACCTTTAGTCAGTATGGCGAATATTTATTAAGTGTCTGGCTCTTATCCTTTGATATATACAAAAATAGCTGAAAGAGAGATTCTTCCAGCTATTCTTGTTTCAGTATATTAAGTACTTATTTTTTCTTATACCAATCGGCGTTTGTACCATATTTAGCCCAGTCTATAAATTTAGGATAGATTTCGCTGATAGGCTTCTTCTCGTTTTTATCGAAGTTCTTTAGTTCTGCAATATCATTAGCATTGGCATTTGACAAATAGAATGCAAAAGGATAAATATTCTCTTGATTCGATACATAGTAAATGCCTTCATTAGGTTTAGAACAGTCTTCATATTGTCCGAAGAGAGAAGTATCGACTTTAGAAGTTGGTTTCTTCATAGGACAATGAACTTCCAAGCGATTACCTTCTTTACTAGGACGGTATATGAATGCATCGATTGATGTTTCCTGCTTTTTATTCGAGTTTTTATCTCCGTATTTGAATGTTATTTTATATTCGGCATTCGGGTTTGTTTTAACATTATCTGTCAATATGATTGCATTGCTTTCACGAGTAAATTTGTCAGCCCCCGAAGCTACAGTAAAGTCCTTTTCATTTTCTTTTCTAATAAAGTATTCAGTTGACTGTGCGTTTCCCTCATTTGAAAGAGTGAAACCTAATCCGTTCGTAAATACAGTAGATTTATTATATAAAGTTTTAAATGTAAATGACTCGCTTAAGATCTCATTGAATATATTGAATACTTTTTGATAAGTATACTGAACCAATACGTCATTCATATCGTAATCACCAGCTTTAGGCCATTCATCTTCAAATGCGTATACACCTGTCTTTTCAATAGTTGTATTCAAGTCTTCATCTACAGGAGGAACATTAGTGATTTCAGGATTGGCTTTTAATGAGAACACAACATCTGTAAAATTCTGATCATCTATGAAATCTTCAAAGGCGATAGCAATGTTACTGTTTTTATCTTTAAACATAGCTGTACGTACATCTATACCACTATTAACTTTAGTACTAAATCCTTTTGTGGAACTGGCATAAAATCCTTCGGTTAGAGTATAACTGTTGAAACCTGTAAAATAGGTGTTCCATGCGTTACAAGCGAGAATAAAACCAATGTAGTATCCTTTAGGGAAGTTCTTGCCTTTTGGATATTCCGGATCATCAAAATATTTTAGTTGTACAGCTGTACCTTCTTTTATGCCTTGGGGAGAGGCTTGAAGGCTTCCATTATTCCAGGTCATTTGAGTATTGGGGAATACAGCATATACTTTTACGTCTTTCAGACTGGCAGGAGCTTGATCGTATCTGTAATAGTAGTAGCCTAATGAACTGTTCCAACAGGTCCATCCTCTTAATGCAGTTAGTACTACGGCTGTTTCATCTTTCTCTACATATAAGTCGGCTTGAGTACGATATTCCTCTGGACAACTTCCTAATGTATTCAATACCTTGCTTACAGTAGTACGTAATTCGTTCATTTCAGATTTACTTAAAGTGAGCTTAGGATCATTACCTTTATAAGCATAATCAATAACTCCACTGCGATCGTCGAATGAACCGAGATTAGTATTCCAACCTAGATTATTAAACCGATTTCTATCAAACCGGGTTGACTCTCTGTAGGATGCTCTGGTAGTAAGCTGTTCATCTGTGTCTGATACTTTCAAAACACCGTTAACTATTTTTCCAGGGATTGCCTGTCTGGCAAAAGGTGATGTAGAAACGATATACACATTAGATACATAAGCCGGCAATTCAACCATTGCGGTGAATTTACCTTGTTCATCTGTCCATGCACCATCTAATGCCTGAACGTTTTCTTTTAGAATGGTGGTGTTTTCACCTTCAATCAATGGATTTCCATCATAAATTGAAAAAGGAACTCTTGATTCGGAATCGGAATAATCAATTTCTACTTGTACTTTTTGTATAGTAGAAAAATTAGAGGTGTTAATTTCTGCCCCTGGAGCTTCTTGGTATAAGTCTTTATCACTATCCACACAACTGCTTATACCCACTACAATTACCATTGTGCATGTTAACCAAAATCTTCTCATATCTAATAGTTTTTGTTTATGCGATACTTTAGTTCGTTTTGTTTTTAAAAGAAACCCGTAAGTCCTTTGAAGTTCAAAGGCTTACGGGTGCAAAGATATATATAATATTCAATTCAGCTATAAAATAGTTGAATATTTTTTTCAAAATATGTTCTATAACTTGTGTTTTCTAATCTTTTATTCCATACTTCTTAGCCATGCAATTTCTTCTGTCCATTTACTTTCATCCGGCGTTTCAAGTATCAACGGTATATTATCGAATCTGGAATCTTGCATCAATCTTTCAAAAAAGGCTTTTCCAATCAATCCTTCGCCAATGCTGTCGTGGCGATCAACATGGGTGCCTAATGCTTTTTTAGAATCATTCAAGTGCATACCACGGAGGTAGTTGAATCCGACTTCTTTATCAAATTCATCAAATACTTTATCATATTCATTGACAATATCGTAACCAGCGGTATAGGTATGGCAGGTATCGAGACAAACACCTACCCGGTTCTTGTCGTTTACCCGATCAATGATATATTTCAGTTGCCAGAATTCGCTACCTAGATTACTTCCTTGTCCGGCAGTGTTTTCAATAACAGCTGTTACTCCTTTTGTTTTTTCTAAAGCGAGATTAATGCTTTCACAACGTTGCATTTCATCCAGAAAAGCGGCACGGCTTTTTTGAAGTCCCTCTTCCTCCGGATGTCCCAGATTGATAAGATAACTGTCATGTGGCAGGACATATTCCGGTTGGAAACCATATTTCTCACAATTCTCTTTGAAGAGACTGATACTTTCTTCTGTTAGAGGTTTACTTACCCATTGACGTTGATTCTTGGTGAATAACGCAAAAGCATTTGCTCCTATTTCGTGCGCATTTATGGGGGCGAACTCTACGCCACCAGAGGCGCTAACGTGTGCTCCGATATATTTCATTGTTCTTTCTTAATTTATTTTACTCTGCAAATATAACGTTTTTAAAGGAGTATATGTTTGTAGAGAGAACTCTTCTTGGCTACAATTCATAAGACCATGTACTTTATACTCTGTTCTTTATCTTTTATCCTCTATAAAAAATATCCCGCTATTCAATTTATAGAAGATTGAATAACGGGACAGTTTTTTGAGGGGAGGGAGAAATTAAATCTCAAAATCCGGTAAATAGTCTGTCAGGACTTTATTAATCTGTTTCCCTTTTACCTGATCTGTTACCATCGTTGCACCTTCCTTTTTACCGGCATCGTAGTTTAAGGAAACTTTCTCCGCTTTATTACTAACATGGATAGCGGCTTTTCCTTTTTCCGTAAGGTTGCAAGTGATAGTCCAGTCACCTACTTGAATGATATTGCCTTTGCGAACTACCTGCATATCCGGACGGTTGTCTCCATGTGTATCCATCACAGTCAGGAAACGGGCGGTTTTGCAAGGAACAGTTGTAGAAGAGAAATGCCAGTGATTAGGATATTTCACTGTTTTTCCTTGTGCATTCGTCACATTTTTCCAGTTGGTTGGAGCACAGAAGAAAGTATCTACCATTGCTTGTTCCGTTTTTGCCGAACTGAAAAGATGGGCAACAGAGATACCGCCGGCTTTATTCCTTCCGGTTACTTTCACCTCATCGGTCAATTCCTGTATTTCCATCGGTAATTCTACAGTATGTAAAAGGTAACTCCATGTAACAGCCTCCTTTCCTTCCAGTTCATCATAAATCGCGAAAACTCCGGTACTTCCCAGTTGGATGATATGACGGCGGAACATATTCAGTTTGTTCTCATCCCATCCTTTTTCAGGCGTATATTGCGTACCGGATAGTTCGCCACGTTTCAGCCATAGGGGAGAAGTCACTTTACCATAAGCATTGGAAGCATCTCCTACCATATAAGCGATTTTTTCTCCTTCATACCAACGCGGAATCCAGCCATATCCTTCCGTTCCAATCTTTTGAGTCATTCCATTTACCAAAATGCTGTTGTGTGCACGGGTGTTACGGTAAGAGTACATACAATGATCGTCCGTAAAACCTGTACGATGTCCGCTGCTGTAAAAAATGGCTTTACCTCCATAGAATGTATTAAAAGCATTCTGATTGGCCAGTGCATGGGAAGTGGAACCATAAGAACTGGAGCGGAATGATAACATGGCATTCTTATCTATATCTCCCAAAGAGGTATTCATCGTACCGATTCCCGTTTCATTGAATACTTTCGCCATGGGTAGTTCGGCAAGAGTATGTCCTTCTTTGGGGAGAGCTTTCTTGGTTGTACAACGATACCAGGTCAAGTCTCCGGATTTTCCGAGGAAAGTTTTTTCCATGATATCCGGTTCCTTTTGCAGAATGCTACGTACATAAGCGGCCGCCCACGGATTATTACATTCACGTGCCAAGGCATCCGCATAACCTACTCGTGTACCGTTCGGCTTCATTTTGCTTTCATGTGAATTGCCTTGTCCGGCAGATTTTGAGAATGGAGGCTGCTGGTAGATGACGTAAAATACATTGTTGTTATACCACGGATCAGCGAAGAAATCGAATCCGCTGATACGGGAGTAGAAAGCGGGAACTTCAATCAATGTGCGAAGATTGACCTGGAAATAAGAATCACCATTGTGCCATCCTCCATCCGCGTTGAGGCCCGGCAGACGGGATACCCATTCATTGTAGCAATAATCCACCCAGGTGGAAGCCATCGGGAGTTCGCCATACGTAGCAAATGCCGCCATATTCAAGATACGGAAAGTCATTTGCCAGACATGATTATCAGCAATGCGGTTTTCCAAGTGATTGACATATTCATGATAGAACTTCTTACCATTGTCACGAATCGTTCTTAGGAGTAGTTTTCTCTCATTCGGAGTCAACAGATTGTACCACGCATCATACGCTGAAGTACTCATGGATAAAATAGTAGAACGATTGAAATCTCCAGCAAAGTACTTACTGTTTTTCCAGGAAAGAATTTCGGAAAGACGCTTAATACCTTCTTTATAGTATACCTCGTCTTTCGTTAGCAGGTAAGCGCGTACCATGGCTTCGATATTTGCTTCTTCACGGTCTACAATCTTACGACTTTCCCGAATCAGGGCAGAACGATATTGAACAATATTTGTCAACTTGACAACCTGGGTTGTATCAATTTCTTCTTCCAGATGTTTCAGCGGGTGGTTCAGGCATTTATCGGCTTTTCGGATATAAGCCTGTGCCTCCGGATTGTTTTTATTCCGTTCGATGATATTATCCCAATCTTCGGCATCAAGCAAGATGCGAGGATGAGTCTTGGGCAGTTTGGCTAATACTTCCTGTAGAGAAGGAGGGTTGAATGTACGTATGTGTTCGTCTATATAAAAATGATAAACAGGTGACCATTCTTCTTTTCCTTCTTTGTCAACGTAGGCATGTTGCCAATACCATTTCCCTTTTTCAAAGAGTTTGAATGGGTTGAAAAATGCCCATTTTCTTTCGGCGGTAATCACTTCCGATTTGAATTCGGGGTCGCGTGCAATACGGATGCGGTAGGTTACTTCGGGTTTGTAGTCCTCTTCTTCAACTCCGTCCAATACAGCACCGAGGTGCGGGAACTTATCCGGCCACATAAAACGTGGGGGATTGACAGTAATATGCTGTCCGTCCAGAGGCGAAGGCGTTTCGCGGACTTCATGCATCAAGGTCTGTTGAGTCAGACGCATGATTCCTTTTTGTGCATATCCATTGGCGAATAGCAGAAGGGTGAACAAGAGAAAAATAGATATTCGTTGTTTCATCATATAACTTTGCTTTTATTATTCATCGCTTTGTTATTCAGCGTTGTTTGAACAAATCTTTCAGACGAACAGTCTTGTTATTAATCAGTGGACATGCCCAGAAACCGATAAAGGTGATATATCCTACAAAAACAAGGATAAAGAGCATACCCGTACGGAGTGATGTTGCATCTGCCAGTGTACTTACAATCATCGGACCACCGGCACCACCTACAATTGCCGAGCATAGTATACCTGCGAATGAACCGTGGTGCTGTGACGCAGAGTTCAGCGCCAATGAGAATACGATGGAATACATCATGGAGATGCTGAATCCAACAGCAGGGAAAGCAAGCATGGATACTTCCTTACTTCCGAATAATGCCGATAATAATAGGATGATCGTCAGAATTCCGGAAATTTGCAACAATCGTTTACTGTCAATTAACTTGAGCAGAATCATACCTACCAGACAACCGGCTGTCATCAATCCCCAGAAATAGCTTACGGCCTGTGCACCGTCTGTTTGTGGGTTAACTCCATGATATTGTTCCAAGAAGGTACTCATGAAGATTGAAGTTCCCTGTTCCGTACTTACATAGCAGAAAATTCCCAGGAAAAACAGCCATACATATTTCTGTTTGAATAAAGCCAGATATGAATCTTTAGACCCGCTTTTCTCGTCTTCTTTCAACTCGATCTTGGGAAAACGGGATACACCGACAGCTATCAGCATGACCAATAGCAGGATTGTAAATACCCAATAAAGAGATACCCACGGCATTTCCCGTGGAGTGACATCGGCCAACAGGTCGATAAAGAAACCCTTACCTGCTGTATATGTTGCCGGATCAAGTTCACGAATTAGATAAGTATATACCAGAGGACTTAGGAAAGAAGCAATGCCAAACATGAACTGTGCCAGTTCGGCGATAAATGCATAGTTTTCTTCTCCTCCTACAGTGCGTTGGAGTGGATTCAATACCGTTTGTAACATGGCCATTCCCAGTCCGATGATGAAAGAAGAAGCCAATAACATCGGATACGTGTGCATGCAGGCAAATAGGATGGTGCCGATGAACGGCATCAGAAATCCACCGAATAATACCGGCTTTTCACCGAAACGGTCGATGAGCAATCCGGCAGGGATAGACATGATGGCATAGGCCAGGAAGAAAGAAGTCGGGATAAATCCCGCCATTGCCAGGTCACTTAGATTGAAGTTGTGGATAATATCCGGAATGAGTGGGCCTAGAATATTGGTGATAAACGAGATGGTAAACCAGAACGCCATAATCAGCGCCAGCATCCCTAAATTTTTTCTCATAATCTTAAATAGTTGATAGTTGATAAATGATAAATGATAGTTGAGAAATGACAGTTGAAAATGAATGGTTTACAATCATTGCGCTAAGTGCTGCGCAGCTAACTATTACCTATCAACTATCACCAACTATATTATATAATTCTCACTGCTCCCTTATCGGCAGAGCTTACCATGCTGGCATACGCCTTCAGGCTCTTCGGTACATAACGGTCACGAGTAACAGGAGTCATCGGACGGGCCGCCAGTTCTTCATCCGTCAGTCGCACGTTAATCTTCCGGGCCGGAATATCGATTTCGATAATGTCTCCGTCTACAATTTTTCCGATATTGCCTCCAGCTGCCGCTTCAGGAGAAATATGTCCGATACTCAATCCGGAAGTTCCACCGCTGAAACGTCCGTCGGTAATCAAAGCACATTCTTTTCCGAGATGACGGGATTTTATATAAGAGGTAGGATAAAGCATTTCCTGCATACCGGGACCACCCTTCGGACCTTCGTGCGTGATGACGACGACGTCTCCACTGACGACTCGACCTCCGAGGATGCCTTCACAGGCTGCTTCTTGCGAATCAAATACTTTGGCAGGTCCGGTAAACTTCCAGATACTTTCGTCTACACCTGCTGTTTTTACTACACAACCATCTTGAGCAATATTACCTTTCAATACGGCCAGTCCGCCGTCTTTGCTGTAAGCATGTTCCAAGTCACGAATACATCCGTTTGCACGGTCCTTATCCAGTTCCTTATAGTACATACCTTGTGAACCAAGTACGAGATTGAATTTATTTCCGGCTGCGCTCGAATATTTCTTAATTGCTTTTTCGCTCACATTCGGGCTGGTGATTGAATATTCATTAATGGCTTCTGCCAGTGACATTCCGTCTACCCGACGAACGGATGTATCTATCAAACCTCCCTTTGCCAGTTCGTCCATAATGGCAATGATACCACCGGCACGGTTTACATCCTGAATATGATATTTCTGTGTATTGGGAGCCACCTTGCAGAGACAAGGAGCCTTGCGGGAAAGCATGTCGATATCATCCATCTTGAAGTCTACCTCTGCTTCGTGAGCAACAGCCAACAAGTGAAGAACCGTATTGGTAGAACCTCCCATTGCTATATCCAATGTCATAGCGTTCAGGAAAGCCTGACGGGTAGCGATGCTACGGGGAAGTACACTTTCGTCTCCTTCTTCATAATATTTCATTGCATTCTCTACAATCAATTTGGCAGCATCTTCAAATAGCTTTGTACGATTTTCGTGCGTAGCTACAATAGTTCCATTCCCCGGAAGAGCCAAACCGATGGCTTCATTCAGGCAGTTCATTGAGTTCGCCGTAAACATTCCTGAGCAGCATCCGCAAGTAGGACAAGCATTTTGCTCGATATTCGCTACTTCCTGATCGCTAACACTCTCGTCGGCCGATTTAATCATCGCATCGATCAAATCCAGGTGCTGGCCATTCCATTCTCCCGCTTCCATCGGACCACCCGATACAAATACGGCAGGGATATTCAGACGCATAGCCGCCATTAACATTCCGGGAGTGATCTTATCGCAATTACTGATACATACCATTGCATCCGCCTTGTGCGCATTAACCATATATTCTACGCTATCTGCAATGATGTCACGTGAAGGAAGCGAATAAAGCATACCGTCATGTCCCATTGCTATACCATCGTCGATAGCTATTGTATTGAATTCCGCAGCGAAGCATCCCAGCTTCTCAATCTCTGCCTTCACCAGCTGACCGATTTCATGTAGGTGTACATGCCCCGGGACAAACTGTGTGAACGAATTGACGATAGCGATAATGGGTTTACCCATTTGATTCTTCTTCATGCCGTTGGCTGCCCACAATGCACGGGCTCCCGCCATCCGACGGCCTTGTGTACTAAACGAACTGCGTAATTGCTTTTTCATTTCAATCTATCTTTTAATTAAAGAGCCTTCCTCACACAAGTGAGAAAGGCTCTAAATTCTATCTTTTATGGTACGAATACATACACAAAACCTTTCTCACGCTCTTGATGGCACCACCACGACGCGAATAATATGCAGAACTGCTAGGTTAATAGATGTATGTAATATATTCATATCTTCTTTTCTTTATTTTCGTGCTGCAAAGGTAAGGGCTTTTTTATTATATCCAAACAAATCGAAGAAAAAAATCACTTAAAAGCGAATAATTGTAAGAAAAGAGAGGTATTATTTCTCTATTTTATCACTTAAAGGTTGAATTTACAACTATTATCTAACTGCGCACCTCACTTCCTTTTTCTGACAAAAGCACTTAATAATCTGAAATTTACCCTCCCTATACCGGAGTACAAGCAAATAATTCGTATCTTTGTAGACCCGTATTTAC
>OHMU01000653.1_pt1 | contig 13656 bp, 13 predicted proteins | sample 1569441 | NCBI WGS metagenome assembly OHMU01 (sample SAMEA3879527, study PRJEB24766) | human gut metagenome | biome: human-associated habitat; feature: feces | place: USA | collected 1985/1987 | reverse complement strand
GGATTTCCAAGTGGAAATCCTTTTTTGATTGATTGGATATGATTACATCATTCCGCCCATGCCGCCCATTGAGGGATCCATTGCAGGAGCCTTCTTTTCTTCGGGCTTGTCGGAAATCATGCACTCTGTTGTGAGGAGCAGTCCCGATACGGAGCATGCGTTTTGCAATGCCGTGCGGGTTACCTTTGTGGGGTCGACAACACCGGCCTTGAAGAGGTCTTCAAATTTGCCTGTCGCCACATTGTAGCCCATGCCGCCTTTGCTCTTCAAAACTTCTTTTACGACCAATGCGCCTTCTTCGCCCGCGTTTGCGCAGAGCTGGCGGAGAGGAGCTTCGATTGCGCGGCGAACGATTGCCGCACCTATTGCTTCGTCTCCTTCGAGGGTTGCCGTCAATGCGTCGATTGCTTTTGCGGTGCGCAAGAGTGCGACTGAACCGCCTGCCGAAATGCCTTCTTCGACTGCCGCTCTTGTGGCGTGCAATGCGTCGTCAACGCGCATTTTCTTTTCCTTCATTTCGGGTTCTGTTGCAGCCCCTACATTGATGACTGCCACGCCGCCTGCGAGTTTTGCGAGGCGTTCCTGCAACTTTTCGCGGTCGTAATCGGAAGTTGTTTCTTCGATTGCCCTGCGGATTTGCTTTACGCGCGCCTGAATGTCGCTTGCCTTGCCGCAACCTTCAACGATTGTCGTGTTTTCCTTGGAAACTGTGATGCGCTTTGCCTTGCCCAAGTCTGCAACCTGAACGTTTTCGAGCTTGATGCCCAAGTCTTCGGTGATGCAGCGTCCGCCTGTCAAGATTGCGATGTCTTCCAACATTGCCTTGCGCCTGTCGCCAAAGCCGGGAGCCTTAACCGCGCATACGTTCAATGTGCCGCGCAAGCGGTTTACAACCAATGCAGCCAGTGCTTCGCCTTCGACGTCTTCTGCGATAATCATCAAGGGTTTGCCTGTTTTGGCGACCGCTTGGAGAATCGGGAGAAGGTCGGAGAGGTTGGAGATTTTCTTTTCGTTAATCAAGATGTAGGCGTCTTCGAGAACCGCTTCCATTGTGTCGGCATTGGTTACGAAGTAGGGCGACAAATAGCCCTTGTCGAACTGCATGCCTTCGACAACGTCGAGGTATGTTTCGATTGACTTTGCTTCTTCAACAGTGATTGTGCCGTCTTTGCCAACCTTGTCCATGGCGTCGGCGATGATGTTGCCGATTTCGTTGTCCCAGTTTGCGGAGACGGTTGCGACCTGGCGGATTTCTTCGCGGTCTTTTACGGCTTTTGAATTTTTGTGGAGTTCGGCAACAGCCGCTTCAACAGCCTTGTCGATGCCACGCTTCAAGAAAATCGGGTTGCAGCCCGCAGATACGTTGCGCAAGCCTTCGCGGTAGATTGCTTCAGCCAAAACAGTCGCGGTTGTAGTGCCGTCGCCCGCATTGTCGTTTGTGCGCGATGCGACTTCTTTTACCATCTGCGCGCCCATATTTTCAAAAGCGTCTTCAAGCTCGATTTCCTTTGCGACAGTCACGCCGTCCTTTGTCACCATCGGAGCGCCGAACTTCTTGTCGATTAAGACGTTTCTGCCTTTCGGGCCGAGAGTCGTTTTTACTGCCTTTGCAAGAATTTCAACGCCTTTTAGGATTTTCTTTCTTGCAGGTTCATCAAATACCAATTGTTTTGCCATTTTGTTTTTCTTTCCGTTAATTTAAATTATTTGAGGATTGCCAAGATGTCGTCTTCGCGGAGCAGGGTGAACTTTTCGTCGCCCGCCTTTACTTCTGTACCGCCGTATTTTGCAATCAAAACTTTGTCGCCGACTTTGACTTCAAAAGCGGCTTTCTTTCCGTTTTCGTCAGTCTTGCCCGTGCCCAAAGCGACGACTTCCGCTTCCTGGGACTTTTCTTTTGCGGCGTCGGGAATAATGATGCCGCCCTTGATTTGTTCTTTTTCTTCGACCTGTTTTACCAAAACGCGGTCGCCGAGAGGTTGGATGTTTATTTTTGCCATAGTTATTTTTCTGTTAAAAATTAAATAGAAATAAAAATTGAATGAAAACAAAAAATGCCGCGGCTTACAAAGCTTTTTTTAACTTTGCAAGCCTGTTTGGCAATTTTTTACTTGTTGTCTTTCTTTTCGTCGTCCACGACTTCAAAGTCGGCGTCAACCACGTCGTCCTTCTTTGCCGAGGCGTCGGAAGCCGATGCGCTTGAGGATGCGCCCGCATTTTGCGCGCCTGCGCCCGCCGCCTGTTGGGCAGCCTGGAATGCCGCGGCGTTTTCCTGAATGAGCTTTGTCAGCTTTTCGGATTCCGCCTTTGCTTCTTCCTTGGTCAAGTCTGATTTTTCCAAGACCTTGCGGGCGTCTGCAACTGCGGTTTCAAGCTTCGATTTCACGTCGGCCGGGAGCTTGTCGCCTGCTTCTTTTACCTGTTTTTCGATTTGGTAAGAGAGGTTGTCCAGCTCGTTTTTGGCTTCGACGGTTTCCTTAATCTTCAAGTCTTCGGCGGCGTTCATTTCCGCTTCCTTTTTCATTCTTTCGACGTCTTCCTTTGAAAGTCCGCTCGAGCCTGTGATGGAAATCTGCTGTTCCTTGCCCGTGCCCTTGTCCTTTGCGGAGACGTGGAGAATGCCGCTTGCGTCGATGTCGAAGGTGACTTCGATTTGCGGAAGTCCGCGCGGAGCTGGAGCGATGCCGTCCAAGCGGAAATTGCCGAGCATCTTGTTGTCTTTTGCCATCGGGCGTTCACCCTGCAAGATTTTGATGTCAACCGCCGTCTGGTTGTCGGCGTAGGTCGAGAAAATCTGCGTAGCCTTCTTCGGAATTGTGGTGTTGCGTTCAATCATCGGGGTTGAAACGCCGCCTGCGGTTTCGATTGAAAGGGTAAGAGGTGTTACGTCCAACAAAAGAACATCGTTTACATCGCCTTGCAAGACGCCGCCTTGAATTGCCGCGCCCCTTGCGACGACTTCGTCGGGGTTAACGCCCTGATGCGGTTTCTTGCCTGCCAATTTTTCGGCAAGCTCAACGACTGCCGGCATACGGGTCATGCCGCCTACCAAGACGAGTTCATTGATGTTGGAAGAGGAGATGTCGGCGTCTTTCAAGCACGCTTCAAACGGCTTTACTGTCCTTTGCAGGAGGTCGCTTGTGAGCTGTTCCAGTTTTGCGCGTGTGAGAGTTACGTTCAAGTGTTTCGGGCCTGTCGCATCTGCGGTGATAAACGGCAGGTTGATGTCTGTCTGCTGGGAAGTCGAAAGCGCGATTTTCGCCTTTTCCGCTTCTTCACGCAAACGCTGAAGTGCCATCGGGTCGTTTTTGAGATCGATGCCGTTTTCCTTTTTGAAGCCGTCAACTAAGAAGTCGATGATTGCCGCGTCCCAGTTGTCGCCGCCCAGCTGTGTGTCGCCGTTTGTGGCCTTCACTTCAAAGACCCCGTCGCCGATTTCGAGGACGGAAATATCGAAAGTGCCGCCGCCCAAGTCGTAAACCGCGATGGTTTCATCGCTTTTCTTTTCAAGGCCGTAAGCCAAAGACGCCGCTGTCGGCTCGTTGATGATTCTCATTACTTCCAAGCCCGCGATTGTGCCGGCGTCCTTTGTCGCCTGCCGCTGGGCGTCGTTAAAGTAGGCGGGAACCGTGATGACGGCCTTCGTCACCTTTTCGCCAAGATATGTTTCCGCGTCGGCTTTCAGCTGTTGCAAAACCATTGCGGAAATCTGTTCGGGAGAGAATTGTTCCTTTTTGCCGTTTACGTCGCATTCAATCAAAATCCCGTCATTTTTTCCTTTTAAAATGGTGTACGGGAAATTTTTGATTTCGTCTTGAACTTCCGCAAACTTGCGGCCGATGAAACGCTTTACCGAATAAATTGTGTTTTTTGGATTTGTGACAGCCTGGCGTTTTGCCGCCTGCCCGACAAGCCTTTCGCCTGTCTTTGAAAAAGCGACTACGGACGGAGTGGTTCTTGCGCCTTCCCTGTTGGGGATAACGACGCTTTCGCCGCCTTCCATAACCGCCATGCAGGAATTTGTTGTACCTAAGTCAATGCCTAATATTTTACTCATAATGCTTTCCTTTGTAGCACATTGCGTGCCATTTTATTTGTTTTTTATTTATGTTGTTGATTAAAAAGAGTTTTATGCCTTTATGATGCTTTCTTTGATTTTGTTCTGTCCCGCTTCTTGTCTCGACCGGTGGGACATTTTGTCGCGCCATGCGCGTTTTGTCTCTGTTTTTTGTGCTTTTTATGATTATTATAGCTTATCGGTAGCTTTAAAAAATATTTCGTATAAAAAATAAAATTCAAATAAAATGAATTGTTGTAATTGGCAAAAAAAGTGTAATAATGGCAAACTTTTAAAATAAGAATCATGAAAAAATTACGAGTAGGCGTGACTGGTGCTTCGGGTTATGCGGGCATCGAACTTATGAGAATTTTGGGCAGGCACCCCAATGTCGAATTGGCGGCGGTGACTTCGCGCTCGCTTGAAGGCAAGCCTGTAATTGAGGATATGCCGCTTTTAAGGCACATATTCTCGGACGATTTCAAGTTTATAAAGTCCGACCCCGCAACTCAGGCAAAAATGGACGACATCGACCTTTGGTTCCTCGCTCTTCCGCACGGAGTGGCGGCAGAGTATGCGCGCGAACTTTTGGCGGCGGGAAAGACCGTTATAGACCTTTCCGCAGATTTCAGGCTCGGCTCGCTCGAAAGATATTTGGAATTTTACAAAGCGGAGCATCCCGCGCCCGATTTGCTTAAACTTGGCAAATACATAATTCCCGAACTTTTCGACATCTCGAAATCCGATAAACTTATCGCATGCCCCGGGTGCTATCCGACAAGCATTTTGATGCCTCTCATTCCGCTTATGCGCGAACACGCCGTATCTGCAAGCGGGATTGTGATAGATTCTTACAGCGGAGTTTCGGGAGGCGGCAGAAAGGCGGATTTGATGTATTCTTACTGCGTCAGAAATGAAAGCATGACGGCTTACGGCTTGCCGAAGCACCGCCACTTATCTGAAATCGAAGAGCAGCTTTCAATAGCCGCGGGAAGCGATATTGTTGTCCAGTTCATTCCGCACCTTTCGCCGACTACGCGCGGAATATTCACCACAATAGTTCTCCCCGCCAAGTTTGAAGGTGTCGAGAAGGTCTATGAAATCTGGAACAAATATTACGCGTCCAAAAAATTCGTGAAGGTTTTGCCTTCGGGAAAACAGCCCGACACGCTTTATGTCAGCGGCACAAATCGCGTGGATATTTCCGCAGTCTATGATTCGAGGACAAAGAATTTGATAATCACAAGCGCGGTTGACAATCTTATTAAAGGCGCGAGCGGGCAGGCTGTCCAGATTATGAATTTGATGTTCGGCTTCGGCGAAGATGCTGGGCTTTTATAAAAAATTTTACCGCAAATTGCGAAAAGAAAGGATAAAAAAATGAAACCTTATTCAATAGAAATTTCAGACAACTGTTCGGGTCTTGCCGAAGTTGACGGCTTTTCCCTCGCGGGTGTTGCCTGCGACATTCGCAACAAAAACGATATGTCGAGGCTCGACTTGGCTTTGGTCAAGCTCGAAAAACCCTCTGCCGCCGCAGGCGTATTCACCACAAACGACGTAAAGGCTGCTCCCGTTCTTACGGACATTGCGCACCTTTCGCGCACGCGCACAATATCTGCAATCGTGGCAAACAGCGGCAACGCCAACGCCTGCACGGGCGAAGAGGGCTTGCGCGACGCTTCCGAAATGTGCGCGAAAGTCGCGGCGGGGCTTAGCGTTGACAAGACGCAGGTTTTGGTCTGCTCTACGGGCAGAATTGGCGAAAGAATGCCGATGGAAAAAGTTTCAAAAGGCATTGAAGAGGCTTTAAAACAGGCAGCCCCCACAAAAGAAAACGGCTTGAAGGCTGCAAACGCAATTCTTACGAGCGATACCAAGATAAAAGTGGTTTGCGCGAAAGTGTTGTGCGAAGGCAGAATGTTCACTGTTGCCGGAATGGCAAAGGGCGCGGGCATGATTGAGCCTAACATGGCAACGATGCTCTGCTTTATCGGCTCCGACGTTGACGCAAGCCAGTCAACAATAAAGCAGGCGCTTTCATTCGCCGTTTCAAAAAGCTTTAACCGCATAACAATCGACGGCGACATGTCGACAAACGACACCGTCCTTGCGGTTTGCTCCGCAAAAAGCGGAATCTTGGTAGAGCCGAACACTGTTTTCTTTGAAGCTTACAAAGAAGCTCTTACTGCTGTTTGCAGGGAGCTTGCCCGTAAAATCGTAGCCGACGGCGAGCGCATAACAAAGGTTGTTGAAATGCGCGTAAAGGGTGCAAGCTCTCCCGAGCAGGCGGAAAAAATTTGCAGGGCAATTTGCAATTCGCTCCTTGTCAAGTCATCATGGTATGGGTCGGACCCGAACTGGGGCAGGCTTGCCGACGCCGCAGGCTATGCGCGCACGGGCTTGGATTTCTCAAAAATGGATTTGCATTACGACAACATTGCAGTCTTAAAGCAGGGCGAACCCCAAGTTCAGAACAAGGCGTCTTGGAAGGAAGTCGTTTCAAGAAAGGAATTCGTCATTACGATGAATTTGAATTTGGGAGATTTTGAGGAATCATTGCTCACGACCGATTTGTCGGAAGCGTATGTTGATTTCAACAAAGGCGAGTGATGGAAGCGCACATTGAATCAAGCTCGAAAAAGGCGGGCGTCTTGATAGAGGCGTTGCCTTACATCAAGAAATTCCAAGGGCAGACTTTTGTGGTAAAGTACGGCGGGGCTTTTATGGACGACCCCGACCCCGAACTTCGCAAGCGCGTTGCGCAGGATATTTCTTTGCTTGCGGCTGTCGGCATAAACGTTGTTGTGGTTCACGGCGGCGGCAAGGCGATATCGAGGGCGATGGCAAATTCGGGCTTGAACGTAGAATTTAAAAACGGCATGAGGGTTACCGACGACGCTGCGGTAAAAATTGTCGAAAACGTCTTGAATAAGGAAGTAAACGGCGAAATTTGCGAGCTTTTGAAGTCCTGCCACAGCTCTCCGTTTTCGATAGCGGGCAACAAGGTTTTCAAGTGCAGAAAGCATTTTTCGCATGACGCTGACGGAAACGAAATCGACTTGGGCTATGTCGGGCAGATTTCCGAAGTCGATGCCGACATAATTAACGGCATTCTTCTTCAGGGAAAAATCCCCGTAATTTCTCCAATCGCAATCGGCGAAAGCGACAACCACGCCTACAACACAAATGCCGACGTTGCGGCGGCGGCGGTTGCGGCGGCGTTGAAGGCGCGCAGGCTCGTCTTTTTGTGCGACATCGCAGGTCTTTTGCGCGACCCGAAAGATCCTTCAACTCTTATTTCAACCTTGCACGTTGACGAGGTTGAAGATTTGAAAAAGCAAGGCATTATAGGAGGGGGAATGCTCCCGAAAGTGGATAGCTCCGTTGCGGCGATAAAGGCGGGTGTGCGCAGGGTGCACTTTATTGATGGCTACATGCCGCACAGCCTATTACTTGAAATATTTACCGACAAGGGCATTGGCACGGAAATTACAACTCATTGAGATTATGAAAGTTTCTGAAAAATACGAAAAATACGCGGTGGGCAATTACGGCAAACGCTCTATTACGCTTGCAAAAGGCAAGGGCGTGCATGTTTGGGACGAAAACGGCAAAAAGTATCTCGACTTCGGCGGCGGCATTGCGGTTTTGAGTCTCGGGCATTGCAACAAAAAACTGGTTGACGCGCTCATTAAGCAGGCAAACACGCTTGGGCATTGCTCCAATCTTTACATGCACGCGCCGCAGGCAGACGCGGCGGAGCATCTCGTAAAAGAGATGGGAAAAGGCAAGGTATTCTTTTGCAATTCGGGAGCGGAGGCAAACGAGGCATTGTTGAAAGCCGCCCGCTTGAACGGCAAAAAATTGTCGGGCGAAGAGGGTAGGAAGTTTCGTGTGATTGTTGCCGTAAACGGCTTTCACGGCAGGACGCTTGCCACATTGTCTGCAACCGCTCAGGAAAAAATCCAAAAGGGGTTTTCTCCGCTCATGCCTGAATTCAGCTATGCGGAATTTAATAACTTAAAATCCGTTGAAGATTTGATGGGCGACGACGTTGCCGCAGTTTTGGTTGAGCCTATACAGGGCGAAAGCGGAGTCTTGCCCGCCACAAAGGAATTTTTGCAGGGTTTGCGCTCTCTTTGCGACAAGCACGGCGCAATGCTCATGTTCGACGAAGTTCAATGCGGTGTCGGGCGCACGGGCAAATTCAGCGCGTCTAAAAAGTTCGGCGTTAAGGCGGACGCAATTTCAATGGCAAAGGGGCTTGGCGGAGGTTTCCCGATTGGCGCAATTTGGCTTTCCGAGAAGTATCAGGACTTGTTTACACCCGGGGCTCACGGCACGACTTTTGGCGGAAATCCGCTTGCTTGCGCTTGCGCAAACGCCGTAATGGACGAAATCGACTCGAAAAAGCTTTGCCAAAACGCTGAAAAGCTCGGCAAAAAGCTGCTTTCTTCATTGCAAAAAATAGCAAAAAAATATCCGCAGAAGATTAAGCTTGCAAGGGGAGTCGGCTTGATGATAGGCGTGCTTTTTCAGGATAATTACAAGAATGCGGACGTCTGTTCCGCGCTTATTAAAAACGGGCTTATTTTAGTGCCTGCGGGGTCGAATGCATTGCGCCTTTTGCCTCCGCTTAACATAAAGGAATCCGAAGTAAATTCGGCACTCAAAATATTTGAAAAAACAATATCTGAAATATGAGATCATTTTTAAGAGAGACAGATTTTAGCTTCGACGAGGCTAAGGAAGTGTTTAACATCGCAAGCCGCTACAAGAAAATCCGCGGCGCGGGCAGGCTCGACGTTTTGAAAGACCAGTCGTGGGGCTTGATTTTCTTCAAGAAAAGCACGCGCACTCGCCTTTCTTTCCAGACGGGCGTCTATGAATTGGGCGCAAACCCGATGGTTTTGGAAGCCGATGACTTGCAGATTTCGCGCGGTGAAACCATTGAGGACACCGCAAAAGTAATGGGCAGGTATTTGCACGGCATCGTAATCAGGGCATTCGGGCATGACGTTGTTGAAGACTTCAAAAAATATTCGGGCATTCCCGTAGTAAACGCGCTTACAGATGCTCTACACCCTTGCCAAAGCTATACCGACATCTTTACGATGATGGAGCACTTTGGAAACGGCAACCCGACTCTTGAAGCAATAAAGGGCAGGAAGTTCGTGTTTTACGGAGATACTGCTTGCAATATGGCTTATTCTCTCGCGCTTGCAGGTGGAATGTTCGGCTTGGAAGTCGTTTTGAGCGGCCCCGAAGAATTCCGCCCGACAAAGGAGCTTGACAAGTTCTTTGAAGATGCAAACTTAAATCCTACTTGGACTTTCGAGCCTGATCCCGAAAAGGCAGCAACGAATGCCGATGTCCTTTACACTGATGTTTGGGTCAGCATGGGAAAAGAAGCCGAAAAGGCGGAGCGCATCAAAACGATGTCGCCTTACCAGGTAAACGAAAAGCTTTTCGCAAAAGCCAAAGACAGCGCAATATTCATGCACTGCCTGCCCGCACACGCAGGCGAAGAAGTAAGCGCAGGCGTCTTAAACAGCAAAAAGGCGATAATTTTCGACGAAGCCGAAAACCGCCTGCATGTTCAAAAGGCGATTTTGACGGGGCTGAAATTCTGACGGATTTCAACAAATTTTCAATATGGCTTTGGAAAAACTCCAAAGCTATATTTTTTTGTATCTTTGCCTTACGGCTTCAAAAAGAATGAGGGTTGCGGCGATGTTGACGTTGAGGCTGTCGGCTTGACCGAGCATCGGAAGCTTTACGATTTCATCGCACCAGTCTATTATGTCTTGCGGAAGCCCGTCTTTTTCAGAACCCATTACGATTGCAGAAGATTCTTTAAAATCGCAATCCCATACGATTTTTGTCGCGCCGAGAGCCGCGGCGTAGGTTTTTATGCCGTTTGCTTTAAGAAAATCAAAAATTTCGCCCTCGCTTGCCTCCGCGATTTTAAGCGAAAAAACCGCGCCCTGCGACGCCCTTATGACGGAGGGGTTGAAGATGTCGGTTATCGGGTTTGAAAGCAAGACTGCGGTCGCTCCCGACGCGTCGGCGGAGCGCAGCATTGCGCCGAGATTGCCTGGTTTTTCAATTCTGTCGGCAACCAAAATCAGCGCGGGCTTGTCTTGGGGAAGAACTATTTCTTTAAGCGAAGTTTTCCACTGTTCGCAAACGCCGAAAATGCCGTCGCAGCCCTCGCGGTTTGAGATTTTTTCAAACGCTTGTTCTGAAACCCTGCAAAGCGGAATTTTCCCGCGCACCGACGTGATAAAACCGCTGTGCTCCAAGCTCTTGAACATGTCGGGGCAAAAATAAATTTCCTTTACTTCGACTCCCGCCAAAATGCACCTTTGAAGCTCCCTGAGCCCCTCTACGGCGAAAAGTCCGAGCTTTCTTCTGCCCGAACGCTCTTGAAGTCTTGACAACGCCTTTATTCGTGGATTTTGTTTGCTTTGTATAAACTCTTCTTCCATCTGAAAAATCTTTTGAGCGCAATTAGAATAAAAAAAATAAACTTTTGCAATGGATAACTTTTCCAAAAACTCTTTTGAAGCTCCGCGCAATTTCAAGGCGGGGCATTTTGAATACCACCAGGAAATAGAACTCGACATCGACGACATAACGAATTTGGGCTTTGGCGTCGGCAGGGTTGACGGCTTTGTCGTGATGGTGCCTTATGCGTTGTCGGGAGAAAGGGTGCGCGCCCGCGTATTCCGCAATCAAAAAAATTATGCAGAGGCAGATTTAATTGAAGTCATAAAACCTTCCGCCGACAGAATTGAGCCTAAGTGTGCGCTCTTCGGGGTTTGCGGCGGTTGCCAGTACCAGCATTTAAGCTACGAAGCACAGCTTGGATGGAAGCAAAAGCAGATTAAAGACTTGATGGAGCGCATAGGGGAAATCAAGGACGCCAAAGTCGAGCCGACACATCCATCACCCGCGATTTTCGGCTACCGCTCCAAGCTTACTCCGCACTACGAGCGTCCGCGAAAAGACGGGGAAATGCCGATAGGCTTTATAATGCAGGGCAGGCGGAATGTCATAGTTGACGTGCCGCAATGCCCGATTGCGTCAAAGGCGATAAATGAAGCAATGCCCGCAATCCGCGATGAAATAAAAGCCCGCGCCAATACTTTTAAGCGGGGTGGAACGATTTTATTGCGCGACACATTGCAGGGCGTCATTACCGACAATCGCCAAGTTGCCTCTGAAAAAGTCGGGGAGCTTACATTGAAATTCGTAGCGGGAGAATTTTTCCAAAACAATCCGTTTATTCTTCCCGAACTTTTGGATTTTGCAATTTGCGAGGCGAAAGGCTCAAAATATTTGGTTGATGCGTATTGCGGCGTCGGCGGTTTCGCTCTTTGGGGCGCAAGGCATTTTGAAAAGGTGATGGGCGTTGAAATCAGCGAAAATTCCATCTTGTGCGCCAAGGAAAATGCAAAATCAAACAATATTTCAAACTGCGAATTCATATCGGGCAAGGCTGAAAAAATATTTGCCGAAATTCCCTTCAAGGGAGAGGAAACTTCAATGGTAATCGACCCTCCGAGGGCGGGTTGCGACGAGGCGTTTTTGGAGCAGCTTATTGCGTTTTCGCCCAAAAAGCTGGTTTATGTTTCGTGCGGGCCCGACACGCAGGCGAGGGACTTGAAGTATCTCGTTGCAAGGGGATACAAAATCTTGAAACTGCAGCCGTTCGACCTATTCCCTCAGACAAGGCACGTTGAAAACGTCGCGGTTCTCGAAAAAGTCAGCTAAAAATTGTTTTTGACTAAAAAGGGGTTTTTCAAGTCATTTTTCAAGACCGACTTTGAAAGCTTTTTGCCGCCGTCTTTTAGGAGCGGGCAGTGCGCGAATTTCGGCGGAGTCTTGCCAAAGGCGCGGTAAAGAAGAATTTGCCGCGCCGTGCTTAACAGCAAGTCGCAACCTCTCACAACTTCCGTGATTTCCATATCGATGTCGTCGGAAACCACTGCAAGCTCGTAGCTTGGCTCTCCCGTTTTCCGCCAGACAAGGAAGTCGCCGAAGTCTGTTTGCGCGGTGAATTTTTGGCTACCCATAAGCTCGTCGAAAAACTCGATGTCTTCTTTTGGCGGAACTTTAAATCGCCAGTTTGTCTTAAAAATGTCTTTCGGCATTTCTATTTTTTCGGGACGGAGTTCAAGCGGAAAAATTGCTTCCGGAAAATCGGGATTTTTTGAAATCGCAGCTTTCGATTTTATTTCGCTTCTGCTTGCGTATGACGGGTAAACAAGGTCTTTCGATATAAGAAATTCCAGCCTTTTTTTGTATAAATCAAGACGCTCCGATTGAAAGTAGGGGGCGAATTTTCCGCCAGATTTTGCGCCTTCGTCCCATGAAATTCCCGCGGATTTCAAGTCTTTAAAAATTTGGTCGACGTAAATTTTGCGGACGCGCGAAGAGTCGATGTCTTCAATCCTTAAAACTATTTTTCCACCCGCCTTTTTTGCCCTTTCGCAGGCGTTTTTGAATGTCGCGACATGCCCAAGGTGCAGAAATCCCGAAGGAGTAGGAGCTATTCTTCCGCGATATGGTTTTTCTTTGGGCATAGGATTAAAAGTTGCAAATGTTTCTTTTAAAAAAATCGAAATTGTTTTTTAAAAAAAAGCAAAACTTTTCGGGAAATTATTTTTTTATTGGATTTTTATTTTAGAAATCAATTTTTTAGAAATTCTCTATCTTTCAAGGCGAGAAACTCCAAAGCTTACAGAAATAACCGGTTTGTGCGGTTTAGATAAAATCTAAAATGCAAGAATTAAGAAGGGTTTTCAAATAAAACCAGTAAATATAATTAAAACTTTTCTCATATTTTTCTTGACGATGAGTGTGGAATTTTTTTAAAAATAAAAATGATAATGAAAATCGTTATTGTATTTTACAAAATAGAAATACAAATGGTTTTCTTTAAAAAATCTAACACACAAAAGGAAATAAATCATGAAATCTATTACAACATTGGACTTGCAGTACGCCCACAGGTTTTACGGCTTTAAAGGAGAAGCCCAATATCTGCACGGGCATACGGGCATTTTGACAATTGAAGTCGAAGACAGCGTAAATGAGGGTGTCAATATGGTGTTTCCTTGCAATGAAATTAAAAAAATTGCATGGGAAACATTGAAAAACTTCGACCACTCCCTTATTTTAAGGCAGGACGATCCTCTCTTGCCTGCGATTTTGGATGTCTATGAAAAACAAGGCATAAAAAACGGAACTCCCACGAACACAATGAAAGGATGTGCCTTTAAAACCGAGCTTGCAACCGCTTATCCCGATTGCAGATTGGTTGTCACAAAAGAAACAATGACGGTAGAAGGAATGATAAAGATTGTTTATGAGCTTCTAAAAGACAAGCTGAACATCTCAAAAATCACGTTTACGAGCGGAGTTAACGTCGCAAGCGAAGAGTTTAAGCCAAGCGAAACAAAAGACAGATGCCCGCTATGCGGAATTTTGATGAACGAAAAGGGCGTATGCCCGAAGTGCGGCTATAAAAAATAACCCTGCCTTGCTGAAAATCGCAAAATATAAAAACGCAATATGAAAATATTGCG
>OHMU01000651.1_pt1 | contig 13711 bp, 14 predicted proteins | sample 1569441 | NCBI WGS metagenome assembly OHMU01 (sample SAMEA3879527, study PRJEB24766) | human gut metagenome | biome: human-associated habitat; feature: feces | place: USA | collected 1985/1987 | reverse complement strand
AATTGCCATTTTTTATTTGTTTTGTATATATTTTATTCACAAAACTTAATAAAATGTGCAAAAATAAAGCGGAGCAGCCATTTTGGGCGTCCGCTTAAAATTTTTTCAGAAAATTTATCTTGCTACCCTGCCCCACCAGCAGACTTCGCCAATGATTCCGAAATCAAATTCCAAATCCTTTGAAAGATTGATTTCAAAACTGCGGTATTTTTCATTGTCGGATACTACACGAATCGTGCTCGGGGGGATTTTTTGGAGCCTTTTTGCGTAAAGCTGCCCGTCAATTCGTACGCAGTAGATTTTTCCGTCATGAACCTCTTTTTTTGACAAATCCACAAGCAAACTGTCGCCACCCTCAATCGTGGGCAGCATGCTGTCGCCCTGAGCAAAAATCATCTCGGTTTTGCTTGTGTTTACGCCCAAATCCCTTGCAAGTTTTTTGCTTATTGAGTAAGTTGCGGTTTGTGTCTCATTATAAACTGTCACCCCGTAGCCCAAACTTGCCGTAACTTCGCCGCGAACGGGTATAGCAAGGCAATCTTCATCAGAAACTTCAAGCTGGTTCAAAAATTTCGTCCCAACTCCTGTAAGAAACCAGTTTACGTTTATATGTAACTTCTGTACAAGCGCATTTAAAAATTTCTGGTTCGGAGGCGCTTCATCTCTTTCGTAGCCTCCGATAGTTCTGGCCGGAATTTCCAGTTTTTCTCCCAATTCTGTTACAGTAAGATTAAGTTCTTTCTTGATTTCCTTCAACCTTTGTCCGGTAGTCATATATGCCTCTTTGTTAATAAATGTTACATGATATAGTAAAATTTCTTGACTTAAATTACATCATTATGTAAGATGATATTTATATAAATACTTTGTAAACAATAATATCATGAGCTTTGATTAGTTTTACATTTGTGCGTCAAAATGTAAAAAATCTTTGCGAAAATTTTTCTAAAGTTTACAAAAAACAGGACAAAATACTTACAAATTAATCATGGTGTAACATCTAAAACCGCATTGTGTGCGGATTTTTCAATACCGGGAAAGGGAGAAATGTATGTTGGGGTACATAAGGAAATTTATTGACGAAAAACGTGAAACAGAAGCCAGAATTGCTTTTAGAAATAAAATGGAAATCATTGACAGGATGGAAGCGTACTATATTGCGGTGCAAAACGGCGATGTTGACTTCAATCCGCGTTATCTTGCCATTCAGGATTTTTGGAACGCCAAGAAAAGCGGACGCCTTGACCGGTTGAACCGGATTAAGGGCAGAAAGTATGACAGATAAAGAGAAAATCCGCCAGCTTGAATGGATAGCGGGCGAGAGTATCGGGATTCTGGTGGAAAATGAAATCTGCACGGGCTGCAATATTTCACAACCGTGATTATCGCTGCAAAAGCGGCAATTTTTGTGCGGATTTGATATATGAGGGACTTTTGGAAAAATTAAGGGGGAATCAGGGGAATGAAGATTGACGAAAAGGAGAAAAAAAGAATTATTGAGATGATTCTGAAAGGTTACACGAATGTGGAAATTTCTGCACATATGGGATACAGCCCTGCGAGCGTAAAACGCCGTTTAAAAGAAATTTATAAAAGCTATAACGTGGAAAACAGGATAGGATTGGTTACAAAACAGGTTACGGGGGTGGTGGCGCAAAAACTCTTATTTAACAAATGAATTATTTGCTTATTTTGTCCGGAAAAGTTCGTGATAAGCGGCATTTGTCGCCTGTCCGGCTGTTTTCGGCGGCGGAAATGATTGAGTATCATTTTGTGAAAGGCAAGATTCGGCTAAAAGCGGCCGGATTTGAGAAAAAGGCTTCCCGCGGGAAGCCTTTTTGGATTTTTTAATCTTCAATAGGAAGTGTTATTATGTATTTGCCTTTGACTTTTTCTTTGGTCACAGCTTTGGGGTTGATTTTTTCGGGAAGCATGAAACTTTGTGAAAATGCGTAATCTGTTTCAGAATTGCGTTTTTTGGACATTTTTTCACCATAAATGCTTATCCTGTCGGGCGTAATATCGGTTTTTATGTTCGAGGGCTCGCCGTTAAAGGGTTTTAGGTCAACAACTATCTTGTAAGTATCATCTTTTTTGAATGTTTGGACGACGGGCGTGTTTGGGGGAAGCAGCGTTGAAAGGTCAATTGCCTCCATTTCGTCGAACATTTTGTCCTGTTCCCTCAAAACATTGTCAATATTGTGAATAGGGCGTACAGGCGTGTAATATTTGTGATGTGCGCGGTCTAAAAGATAGTAGCTTGCCAGATAACAGCCCAGAAACACAGCCAGCAGCAAAAGTGCGAATTTTAGCCAGTCCTGTTTTCCGCAATCACAACTTATGAATTTTTTTTCTCCGTTTTCGTCCATTTGAACCTCCTTTTTCGGCATATTAGCCCCTTTGTGCGGCAAAAATATCCTCCGTTTGTACGTCTTTGGGGGTAATTTTTTTTAATAATCTGGTCTATACAATGGATTCGCAAAACTTAACAAAACTTTATAATAAAACTAAATTGGGGAGAAGTATAAATGAATACGATTCAAACAGGCTCTGAAAATTTATTGGACAAACTCGCCTCGAGCGCGCAAAAGTATATTTCCAAAATGCAAAACGAGGATGATAAAGCGTTTGCCGATTTTTTAAAGGATAATTTTGACACAATTGATGAAAATAAGGACAGTTTGCTTTCAAAGCAGGAAATTACTACTGCCGTAAGCAAGGAGAACCAGAATCCGGCTATCCAAAAAATTCTTCAAAACAAAAACATTGAAAGCATAATCTCAAACCTCGACGCAAACCATGACGCTTCTATTTCCAAAAAAGAGGTGGATTCGGATTCAAATCTGGGCGATATTTTTAAATCTGCTTACAAGGATTTGAAAAATGACGTCGGTCTGAAAAATACAGCGCTGAATCTCACGAACAAAGTTGCGCAGGCTTATTTTTTGAATGATTCTTTCCGTTCGGCCGCTACATCGGCTATAAATCTGGTTTTATAAGCATTCATCAAGAGAGGAAAACGAAAGCGAAGGCAGCCTGTCTTCGCTTTTTGTCATGTATGGCTAACCGTCAGGGGCAATCTTTAATCTATTAGTTTCAAATATGCTTTCAAATATGAAACGTTTCATGATAGCAATACTTGTGAGCATATTTGCATGCATTGTTCTCCCGCAGCCGGCAAAAGCCGATGACGGGCTTATCTGGAATTATAAAAATGACGATTTTCTTGATTATTTGAAAAATGATGATGAAAAAAAGCTAATCGAGCGTCAAAAAAAGTTGGATGATGAAATCAGGCGGGCATTAAACGTAAACCTGCTGCCCGTGAACCTTGAGGATTGCATTACCATAATGCTAAAAAACAGCTCCACCCTAAAAATCGCCAAGGAAAACAAGGAAGAGGCAAAATGGACTTACGCAAATTCAATGACTTTTCTGCTTCCTGACTTTTACTATCGCTACCAGATTCAGGATGTAAGGGGCGAAATCCTTGTAGGCAGCGTATTGCCCGTAAGATTGCATGTAAATCCGGTTTACAGCGGTTTTAGTGTGACATATCCGATTTTGAGCGACTGGGGGCAGTTTTTTCAGGCAGCAAGCAGCCGCAGCCTCTACAAAGCAGCGGAACACAGGCTCAACAGAACCCGCGAAGAGCTGCTAAAGAATGTTGCAACCAGCTATTATGAACTTTTGCAGGCAAAATTAAATATTGAAGTGTTGATTATAAACCTGCGCGACAGACAGGAGCAGCTCCGTTTAATGCAGGCGCGCCACCAGATAGGCGTTGGCACAAAATATGACGTCCTGAGGGCGCAGGCAGAGCTTGCAAAGTCAAAAATGGAGCTCATAAACTCCCTTAATTCACTGCGTTTGAAACAGGCTTCTCTGGCAGATGCAATGGGGCTTGATGTAATGATTGCTGTTTATCCGATGGAGGGCGCTGTTCAGCCTGTTGAGCTGGTTGAAAAAAAGTATGATATAGAAAACCTCTACAAAGTTGCGCTTTCTTTGAGGCAGGATGTCAAAGCAAAAGAGCGTGAAATAATGTCGCTAAATTACCTGAGAAAGAAGAATTACGCTGATTTTGCACCTCAGGTTGCCCTTACGTATGATTATGCACGCCAGGGAACGTTGCAGCTAGGTACTTTGCGCCCCAGTACGACATGGGGGCTTGCTGCGGTAATTCCGCTGGGCAAAAGGCTGGGCGTCGGAACTATGACGCAGGAAAAAGCCGATGCCGCAAAGCTAAAAGCCGCACAATACGAGCTTCGCAAGCTAAAAGGCGACGTAAAACAGTATATTTTGACTTCTTATTATGACTCAATGTCGGCTCTTGAAAAAATTGAAGCAAATAAAAAAGAAGTAGAGGCGGCAGATGAGGGTGTAAGGTTTGCACTGGTGGGATTTGAGGTCGGAAATAACGATTTTCTTGATGTTTTGGATTCTCAAGCAACAAAAACGCAGGCGCGTGTGCAGCTGATTAATTCAACGATTGAGTATAACAAAGCACAGGTTACGCTTTTATACGAATCGGGCATTATTTCCCCAAAAACGCTTCTCAGGTGCTACAAAACGCCATCTGTTCTGAATCAGAAATACCGTTTTGAAGAATAATTTTGTAACGAATTGTTACTTTATTGCTATTTTCTCTAAATTTTTTGCTGCAACTTGTCGATAAAACTAATGAAGGCGGAAGAAAAGTAATGACTTTTGTTAATAAATCGGAAATAGCAAGGCAAATAGCTTCAGCAGAAGGACTTTCGGGTGCAGCTCTGGAAAGCCGCGCAAAAACCCTTGAAAGCTTGAGCGAAAAAGCCCTGAATGAAAAGCTCCAATCGACTTTGAACGGCAGCGCGCAGAAATCTGAGGAATTGGAATCTGATGGCTGGGATTACCTCGGAGTGGAGGTCGAGGGTAAAAAATCTTTGCCTGAAAAGGATTTCGGGCTGCTTCAACCGCTGAGTTATGAAGAATCAAAAGATTTGGCGCTAAATTCGCTTTTTCAAGATACCGAAACCGGCATGAAACTGCTGACAAACACGGATAACGGAGCTGTAAGCCAACTATATGAATCCTGGAAACAGTGTGAGGGCTCTTTTCTTTCTCTGCCGTCGACCGTCAGGGCTATACATTTGCAGGAAAAATCAAATTTAATCTTAGAAGAAGCCAGAGCCGGCCGGCTCACAAAAAATTCCTACTATGAAATGCTGAAAGGAACTCTTCTGGAAATATATCCGGGTGTTGAGTCAAAATCTGATGAAGAAAAACAAAAATTAGCAGAAAAAATAGGCACTTTGAGCCCGTCAAAGCTAAAACGCTGGCAGGACAATGTTCTTCGCTTGCCCAGAGAGGGTACGGAGCGCTATGCTGACGCTGTTAGGGAATTTGAAAACCTTTTTGAAATGGAAACTACCGATGAGGAAACAAAAATCGTCAAAAACGGCGACGGTCAAACCCTGTTGAACGAAACAAAACGCCTGCCAAAGCCACAGTATGAGCTAAAATCCGGCACAGGCGATGAAATTTTGACTTTTGAACAGGCTTACAGGCTTGAGCGCGGAATTGAGTTTTCGCAGGAGAAAGTTACCGAATTCAGCGAAAAAAGTATGATTTACCAGCTTGTGGAATCCAAGGGCAGGGAGCTCGATGAGATAAAATCTGCCCTAAAATCACCGCTGTCGCTTGTTAAGGGCAATTCCCAATCCGCAGTTCCTCCGGAAGTTATTGAGCGTTCAAATCAACAGCTGGAAACCGCCCTCTACAGCTCTTTAGCTTCATTGTACGGTGATGATGAAAAGGCTTTGAATAAAGGGTTGCAGGATTTGTCGGGATTTGAGGGGCTTGTTTTTGAAAACGGACGCCTGAAAAACAAAGTAAAATCCCCGAACCCGCTTTTTGGCGAAAATATGCCCGTTCCTTATGCACAGGCAGCCGAAAATGTAATAAAAAGCCTCGACAAAAACTACAATGCCCTGCTAAACGGCAAATCCCGCGAACAATACGCTGAAGAATATGCCCGGAGCTACGCAGAGGCGTACGGAAAAAACAACGCCTCAAAACTTGCCAGGGCATATATAAATGACCAGCAGGAAGCCGTCCAGAGCATTCGTTCGGGCGTGGAATATCTGGGTGCGGGGCTTATGGTCGGCGGAATGCTTGTATTTCCTCCGGCGGCGCTCGTCGGTGGCGGAATTTCTACATTTGGCGGGGCCGGAATCGAACTTTTAGACGAATCCACAAAAAAACGTCCGGATTCAGGAAAAATAGATGAATTGAAAAAAGAAATGTTTACCAACGGGCTCCTTATGGGCGTTGGTATGGGCGCAAGCAAGGTCGGTCAGGCTATATTTGCAAGAGCAGCTAATTCCTCAATGCTTGCTATAAGCGCTGCAACCGTTGCAGATTACGGTGTGGATATTGCGATTAGTCTGGTGGGTGATTTAGCTTTGACAGGACAGATAAGCCTTGAGGGCGAGGGTTTTTCACAGGCTATGGCGCTTATTGCCGGTCATAAAAATAAAATTGTGAAATATGTGCGAAAAGGCGCTCATTCTGCAATGAATTTTGCTTCTTCGGCCATTTCTCCGCGAAAAACAGCTTATATTTCCCGAATGTCCAAATTTACGGATTCTTCCGGAAAGCCTGTTTTCAGCGATTTTGCCCTGAAACAAATGGCGAAAACCTATGGTGAAAAAAATTTGGACAAAATCCCCCGGATTTATGAAAAAGTCATGGAAAAAACCGACAATATTGAGGTTTTTAATGAAGCTATTTCAAATCCCGCGATTGCCAAATCTAAAAATCTGAAACTTCTTGAAGATATTTTGAATGTTGATGATGACAATACTACTCCCACGGAGTTTAAAAGGCTTTTTGCAAGTATAAATGAAAAAAATGTTGAATATTATGAAACCATTGTCGACGCGGTAAAAAAACGCGGGAATGACAGTGAAATTTACAGAATTATGCAGGCTGCGGATTGGGTAAATAAAGAAAATTTTCCGGCGCTGAAAAAGGCGCTTGAAGCAAAATCTCCCGATGGAAATTACAAGCTTTTCATCTCTGATATTCCTTATTTTTGTAAACAAAATTACAAAATATACGGTTCGCACAAACTTTCCGAGGAAACGAAAGATTTCTTGCTTTGCAGGCACCTTGCCACTGAAGAGATTTGTACCGCAATTGAAGTGTGCCCGAAAGATTCAAAGTTCATAAAAGAGCTAAATTCTGCGAATTCTGATGATTTTGATGTAAAAAAACTCGAAAAACTTGCCATTGAGGCTATTGAAGAAGATGTTTTGCGCATTGCACCCGACAAAAAGCTCAAAAGCAAGCTCAATACGTATTTTAACGATGAAGCTGTCAATAAAAGAATTAGTTCTGTAGAAATACACGATTATCTTACAGGTATAGACCAAATTTCCGACCCGACATTGAAAATTTCTGCCAGAAGAAACTTTGACGCAGCAATTGACGGGATTTTGCTGAATTCCGGCAAGGATTTCGGCGCCAATCTCACAGAAATCAATGAGATGATAAAACTGGATGAGATTTTGAGCGGAAAAAGACCTGCGGATGGCACTGTCGAGGAGTATTTTGAAAAATTACGGCAAAATAACCCTCAAAAAGCACAAAAAATGCTTAATTTGTTAGAAAATTCCGCCCCTCAACACAAAAGCCGCTTTCAAAAAATTAAAGAAAAACTTTTTGGCACCAAAACTCAGAATTTAGAAGATTTGGAAATTTCCGACGTAGAAATGAGGGATTTGAAATTCGATAAGGAATTTGCGCCTATAAAAGAATGGATAGCCAACTGTTCTGACCCGAAAGCCGCTGCCCGTATGTACGAAACAAAATACCTCAGCCGCCTTTCGCCCGCAGCGCGTGAAATTGCTGCAAAAATCGATAAAGATTTCGGCACAAAAGTCTTTATGAGCGATACAAACAACCCCGAATCCCTCCAGCTTATCTACAACGAACTTCTGGAATGGAAAAAAGCCGGAAAACAGGATGTTAAATTCCCTAAAGTTATTGATTGTACAAAAATTGATGAATTGTATGTGAATAGCACTTCTGTTGCTTATCACCAGCATGATGGTAAAAAACTTTCGTTTTCATCGAGCGAATCTGATGAGATTTTGTTTGCATTGCGTCATGAAATGATGCACGAAAATGATTCTTATATAGATTTTGATTTTGGCGTATGGAACAGGGTGAATTCTGAATATATTATCAAGAATAAAAAATACTACGATGAAATTCAATACGGACTTGCGGCAAATGACATAAATCCTGCTCATGCAGATTATGCCTACACAAATCGTAAAGAATTTCTTGCTGTTGCGGCCGAGGGCGATTATTCAGTGTATTCTGATGAATTCAAAGATGTTCTCGTCAAACTGGGAATGCCGCAATGGGTTCTTAAAATGCAAAACAAACAGAATATCGGCACAAAAACCCAGATTTATTCACATCCTGAGTATTCTAAAAAATACAACGACCTCCAGAATGCGAGAATCTCAGCCAGCGCCCGAAATATGTACGTAGAAGCCGTAAATTCAATCGACGGTGTTAAAAAGGATTATTCAGAAATCTTCACCTCTGTTCAGGACGCAAAATTTATGTCCAGAGTTAAGGATATGGACAAGGTTTTCGAAAAACATTACAGGCGCCTTGAATCCTTTGATAAACAAATCAAAAAAGTAATAAAATCCGGCGAACTTACGTCCGAAGAAATCGCAGCGGGCAAAAAACCGCGTACTTCCGAACAAATAAATGCTGAAATAGCGCGTTTGCAGGCCTTAAAAGAGGAAGCTTTGAACGATTTGCAAAAAATCCGTGATGATATTCAAGATACCATCGGTGCAAGAATCGTAATGGACGATTGTTCGGAGCTCGCCACGGACAAAGTCGTTTATGACCTTATAAATGCAATTGATGAGGGCAAAATTGAGGTTTTGTCACTGGAAAACTATTGCGGTGACGGGCTCAAACCTTATTTTTCGAGTACACAAATCAAAAAAATCAGAATGCACTGCCGCGCAAAGGGTTATGACCCTGTCATAACCTCGGTCGTCAACAGGTCGACGACCGCAAAAATGGACTATGAGGCTGTTTTTAACTCAAAAGACGCGCTGAAACCCTCCGGTTATACAACCGCACAGCTGAATATAAAACATAAAAACGGCGCAATAAGCGAGCTTCAAATACGCGGAAAAGCCATAAATGAACTCGCTGAAAGCGAACATATTATCTATGATTTTAAAGAAGGCAAGGATTTGATTGGCGAAAACCCCCAAAAATCCAAACTTCTGGGCGATGTAGAAAAAGCCGTTGCCGATATCTACAAAGCAGGCAATGAAAACAAGCAAAAAGCCTACTCCGCATACCTGACACAATGTTACGAATACGCAAGAAAATCCGAACTCAATGAACCCGCCCAAAAACCTGTTCTTCCTGCGGGAATCGACCCCTCGCTCGACATGGACAACATTATCCGTATCCACAAAGAGCTTGGTAAGTTAAAATAACTTGTTAATATTAAGAAAAAGAGGTAAAACTAATCTATGGAAATAAACAAAACACAAAACCCCGCCAATGTTTCACAAACAGGCTTTAAATCAGCCCCGAAAGGAGAACCTGTGGAAAAAATTCAGGAATTTTTGAGCAATTTTATTAACCGCGCAGAGTTTGAGCTTTCTGATGTGGGCTATTTTCGTGCGATTAGCTCGGAATTCGTGAATGACAACCCTTTGCGCTACGTTGGAACAGTAAAGCTGACGCTTTCTCCCGAAAATTCTTCTACAAAATGCAAAAACCGCATTCTGGAAGCTTTTGTAACCGATGAAACCGGCAAATATGAAACCTCAAAAGTCCTCAAAGAGGGCGGGCGCGGTGAACTTCTTGAATATTTGAAATCCGGCAATGCTGCGCGTGAACTTGAGGATTATATAACCCGAACAAGCGACAGATTTTTTACAATGGAGAATATGTAGGCTGAAACTGTGGTTTTTAACCCGAATTCCCGCTGATTACCCCTATTTTCGTCCGGCATGCGAAAAAATTTAAAAATGTAACGAAAATTTCTTAATTTGTTTAAATTAATTGCTTTTTAAAATATAATGTATATCAAATATAAATCATTTTATGCAATAATGGTAAAAAAAGGGAATGACGTTGGCTAACGCAGTAAATGAACAGGAAAAACTACCCCAGAATTTTTCCGTAGAAACAGTAAGAAACTTTTTGAAACTTGATAACAAAGGAATCGCAAAACTCTGTGCGGAAGTTTCGCTTATGCCGAAAAAAGACCGCCACGGACGCACATATTTCTCAAAAGATGACGTGGATGTGCTGAAAAGAATGCACTCGCTCCACCAGAAAGCCGCTGCAAGCAAGGTTTCTGTACCTGTAAAGCCGGCAGCCCCCTCGAAAGTAACAAAAGAGCCAAAACAGCCGCAGCTTGCGCAAAAACTTCCTGCGCTTCAGGAGGCTGTTGTGAAAAAAATCGAAAAACTTGCGGAAAATTCCCCCATGTTCCCGCCCATGCCCAAACCCTCCGCAAATACCGAAAGAATTTTGACCTCAATCGACAGACTTGAGGACAATTTGACCCAAAAATTAACAAAAATCATCGACGAAAAGCTCGACGGAATGGATGAAGTCGTTGTTGAGCTCGTACGCTGCAAAACAGAAAACGAAACCCTGCGCTACAAGCTCAATGAACTGAACAAAGAAAATTACAACCTCAAAAACGAGCTTTCGCAGTACAAAGAGGTCGGTTTTGGCTTCTATCTTAAAAAATCCGGCGGCTCTTTGCTCTAAACTGCCTGATTTGCTGAGGAGAGGATTATGGAGAACTACAAAAAGGCTCTTGGGCTTTTGACTTCGGCTCAAAAGTTCAGGATTAAACTCGGGCTTGAGAGGATAAACGCCCTGCTGGCACTGCTCGGTAGCCCTCACAAAAACCTGAACGTCATTCATGTTGCCGGCACAAACGGAAAAGGCTCGGTTTGTGCGATTTTGTCCTCTGTTTTTGCGGCTGCTGGCTACAAAACGGGGCTTTACACAAGCCCGCATCTTGTCAGCTACACTGAACGCATAAAAATCAATAACAAACCCGTTGACGAGGAAAAATTCGCGCAGCTCGTGTGCGAAATTTGCGATATTGCGCAAAAAAATAACATTGAACCCACGGAATTCGAGGTTTTGACGGCTGCAATGTTTAAATATTTCCACGATGAGGGCGCTGAAATATGTATTGTGGAAACCGGACTGGGCGGGCGTTTTGACGCGACAAATGTCCTTGAAAATCCCGTTTGCTCAATAATAACCTCAATTTCAAAAGACCACACGGAGCGGCTGGGCAATACAATTGACCAAATTGCGTTTGAAAAAGCCGGAATCATAAAACAAAACTCAAAAGTCGTCTGCGAAAGCGAAAATGCCGGTTTTGAAGTAATAAAAAATGCCGCACAAAGCCGAAACGCGCAGCTTTTTACGCCCTCAAGCGATGTAAGCGTAGAATTTACCGGCGGACGAAATTTTGCCGGAATTGACGGCAAAACCTATGAATTCGGCCTCGTCGGGCAGTATCAGGAGGGGAATTTGAGGCTTGCGCTGGAGGCAATCAGGCAGAGCGGGCTTAAAATCAGCGAAAAAGCGCTCGCTTCCGGACTGGAAAAGGTTTTTCATCCCTGCAGAATCCAGTATTTGAGCGAAAAAAAGCTCATAATCGACGGCGCGCACAATCCTGACGGCGCAAAACGCCTGCGCGAAACGCTGGATTTGTATTTTGGAAATGAAGAAAAATTGTGGATTTTTGGTGCGCTCAAAAATAAAGATTACGAAAAAATGGCAAAAACACTTTTCAAAAAGGGCGATGAAGTTTTTGTGTGTGAATTTTCGCATGCAAACCACGCTGATTTTGCGCAAATCTCCGCAGTTTCGCCCGTTTTGGTCAAGAAAATTTCTCCAAAAAAGGTTTCAGAGCTTGCCGGTTCATCAAAAAAGCTTAAAATCATTGCTGGTTCGCTTTATATGGCGGGCGAAATTCTGGAGAAGAACGAGGATTTGAGAAAATTAGTTTATGGAGGAACGGAATGATTATCGACAGCCTGAAAAATGCAAAATTTTACTACGCGCTCGGCGAAAGAATTGCCAAAGGACTGAAATTTCTTGAAGAAAACGACCTTTCACAATTTGAAAACGGAAAATACGAGATTGAGGGTGATGAACTTTTTGTTTCGGTGCAGGATTATGAAACAAAACCCCTTGAGCAGGGCAAGTTTGAGGCACATAGAAAATATCTTGATATCCAGTTTTTGATAAAAGGCTCCGAACGGCTCGGGTTCGGCAAAACGCAGGATTTTCAGCCGGTTACGGACTACGATGAGCAAAAAGATATCGTGTTTTTGGACGGGGATTTTTTGATATTTGCGCCCTCTGACGCTCATATGCCCTGTATTGCGGTGGATACGCCGGCTTATGTCAAAAAAGCGGTTGTGAAAGTTTTGTTGTAGAATTGTTAAAGAAAAAAGCCGTCATTCCGAATTTATTTCGGAATCGCAAGGTCGAAGTCGATAAGCAGCGCCCTTGCGACCCTGAATCAAGTTCAGGGTGACGAAAATCAAGCCGGCGCGCCCCCAAAAAAGCGCCATAGCGGCGAAAAAAGGTAATTCTATGAACAAACTCGAAAAAAACATGGCAGATTTGCTTGCCGATTTGAAAAAAAACTACTGCGTAAAGGCTGTCAAGGCTGAATTTGAGTCTGAGGAGCTTTCTTTTGCACAAATCTCCTCGCTCAAGGAGCTTGCGCATAGTGCAGGATTGGAGTTTACCCTGAAATTGGGCGGATGTGCGCCTGTCAGGGATTTTTCCGAGGCCCAAAAACTCGGAATTGATAATATTGTCGCTCCGATGATTGAATCCCGATATGCTATGGAAAAATTCGTAAATACCGCAAAATCAATATTTCCACCCTCCGATTTTTCCCGAAAAAAGCTTTATATAAACCTTGAAACCGTTACCGGCGTCCAAAATTTCGATGAAATCGCTTCATCACCGCTTTTTGAGGCGCTGAGCGGCGAAATGCCCCAGATGAAATTCTGCAAGGTCAATGTGGACGACGAGCGTGAGCTTGCCATCCGCTTCGGCGTGCAGAGCATCCCGACGCTGCTGGTTTTCAAGGGCGGCGCGCTTGTCTCGACGCTGGTCGGATACCGCGATCAGCAGGCGCTGCGCGCGGAGCTGGAGGCACTGCTATGAAAATACGTCTGAACGAGGATCAGGAGGTCGTCTCCCGCGTCAAGGAGGGCCTTGCGCGGACGGGCGGCTACTGCCCCTGCCGGTTACAGCGGAGCGAGGAATATAAATGCATGTGCAAGGAGTTCCGCGACCAGATCAAGGACCCGGATTTTGAGGGCTACTGCCACTGCATGCTTTACTATAAGGAAAAATAGGGCGGAGAAATATAACGCCGCCCCTTTTTTCTCATTTCTTTTCGGGCGAAAAGAAAAGACGAAAGAAGGGGAAGGCCTCAATGATTATTCTCCCGGGCGGGGCGAATTCGCTGTTTTACAGTATATTTTATTGACAGGCGTTATACTGTCAAATTATACTTTTGCTATGATAAACAGGTTTTGCAAAAGAGCGGCGGCGCTGGTGCTGGCGTTGATAGGGATGGCCGCTGCATGCGGGTGCGCGAAAAGGG
>OHMU01000607.1_pt1 | contig 14518 bp, 13 predicted proteins | sample 1569441 | NCBI WGS metagenome assembly OHMU01 (sample SAMEA3879527, study PRJEB24766) | human gut metagenome | biome: human-associated habitat; feature: feces | place: USA | collected 1985/1987 | reverse complement strand
GACGAGCTGAAAAAGGCTAACCCTAACATGGGCGTTTCCGTAAAAGAAAGCTTTTTCGTTGATGAAATAGCCGTAGCAGAGGGCAGCTTAAGCAAGAAAGCAGAGTTTCTGACGAAGTATTGCAATATTAAGCAGAACAGCTCTATTGCATGGCTGGAATACACAACGGTAGACAGTGCAGGAGTTGAAAAGACTTTAGAGGACTTTAGGGACTGTTACGCCGTGGGCGGCATTGACTTAAGCCAGACAACAGACTTGACCGCAGCAAGCGTGGTAATTGAGAAAGAGGGTAAGCTATATGCGCTTACTCAATTCTTTATGCCACGGGGAAGAATTGAACACTTGCAGGCGACGGACGGCGTGCCTTATGACATATTTGTTAAAAAGGGGCTGATTACTTTAAGCGGCGAGAACTACGTAGACTATCACGACGTTTACAACTGGTTTACTATGCTACTGGAAGTATACGGAATACGACCGCTTAAGATTGGCTATGACCGATACAGCGCACAGTACCTTATTACCGATATGGCAAATTATGGTTTTCACATGGACGACGTTTACCAAGGCGAAAACCTTACACCAGTTATACGGGAGTTTGAGGGCATCATAAAAGACGGCGATTTTAAGATTGCCGACAACAATTTACTAAAGACGCATTTCTTAAATGTTGCGCTTAAGCACAACATGGAAACAAGAAAATTTAGACCTATAAAAATCGAGCAGCGGGCGCATATCGACGGCTTTGTATCTGTCATAGATGCAATGACCGTGCGGCAGAAATACTGGGAAGAGTGCGGCGAGCTGCTTAAAAATGCCGCATAGAAAGGAGTGTAAACGGCATGAAATTTTTAGACTATCTTTTTCATGGCAAAGAGTTAAAAGCCATAGGTAATTATTTCAAAATGCTGAACGGATACAGCCCGACGTTTACCAGCTTTAGCGGCGGCGTGTATGAAATGGATTTGACCAGAACGGCTATAAATAATTTTGCCACACATTGCAGCAAGCTAAAGCCGGAGATTGAGGGTAGCGCACTTAAGTCACTGGAAAAGACACTACAGCATAAGCCCAACTATTTTATGGACACAACAAAATTTATTAAGCGTCTGGCAACGTATGTAGCGGTGGAACACACCGCTTTTATTATACCTATCGAGGACGAATACGGGCGCTTATGTGGCTGGTATCCGCTGCGGGCTGAACGCTGCGAGGTGGTAGAGAGCGAGGGACAATTATATTTACGGTATCTGTTTGCAAATGGCAGCTATGGAGCTATTGAGTTTGAGCGTGTAGGCATTATGACAGACTTTGAATATAAAGACGACCTTTTCGGAGAGGACAACAGCACGCTTGCACCAACTATGCAGTTGATACATACGCAGAATGAGGGCATTATAAATGCCGTCAAAAATTCTGCAAATATCCGCTTTCTGGCAAAAGTGGCAAATATGTTAAAGCCAGAGGATATAAAGAAAGAGCGGAAACGCTTTACAGAGGATAACTTAAGCGCCGACAACGATAGCGGCATGATTATTTATGATAACAAGTTTAGTGAGCTGAAACAGGTAGAAAGCAAACCGTATACGCCAAACGCATTGCAGATGCAGAATATACAAGAAAATGTATGCACGCATTTTGGTACTAACATGGATATTTTGCAAAACAAATTCAATGAGGAAACGTGGAACGCATATTACGAGGGAAAGATAGAACCGTTTGCAATCCAGCTTTCCCTTGTTATGTCAAACATGACATTTTCAGACAGAGAGATAGCGTGCGGAAATGCTATTACTTTTTCTGCAAACCGCCTGCAATATGCCAGCAATGCAACAAAGCTGCAAGTAAGCACACAGCTTTTTGACCGTGCGCTACTGAACAGAAACGGCGTAATGGATATATGGAACATGGCACACGTTGAGGACGGGGAAAAGTATTATATCCGAAAGGAATATACAGAGGTAAGCGAACTGCACAAAGGAAGTGAGCAGCCAGTTATCATACAGCAAGTACCGCAGCAGACAGAACCAGCAGCGGGAGAAGAGCCGCAGAACGGACAGGAAGAGAAAGAGGGTGTAAATAATGCCAGTTAAGAAAGAGCGGGAATATAGAACGCTGGTAGCGCCTCTGGCTGCGCAGAGTTCCGGCGAAAAGCGCTTACAGTCGGAGTGCTACGTAGAGGGCTACGCTACTACATTTAATGCGCCATACCTTTTATATGAGTTTGAGGACGGCACAAAGATTTACGAAAGAATAGACGCACACGCATTAGACAGCGCAGACATGAGTGACGTTATCATGCAGTACGACCATGAGGGCAGAGTATTTGCCAGACAGTCAAATAATACGCTGATTTTAGAGCCGGACGTAAAGGGGCTTTTTGTGGCAGCAGACTTAAGCCGGACAGACTTAGCCCGTGGGCTGTATCAAGACATAAGCGCAGGAATGATTACTAAAATGTCATGGGCGTTTACAGTGGCAGAGGAAAGCTACGACAGAGAAACACATACAAGAACAATTTTGAAAATCAAAAAGGTTTATGATGTATCAGCCGTGAGTATTCCGGCAAATAACGATACTGAAATAAGCGCCCGTGCTTTTGCGAGTAGGAGTTATGAGCGGGAGCGGCAGGAGTTGCTTAAGAGGCGGGCAGCAATACTAAAGATTAAGGCGAGCTTATAAAAATCAAAACAAAAAAGGAGAACACAGACTATGAGATTAAAGGAAATTGAGGCAAGATTAGCCGAAATCAAAGAAGAGCTTAACACCAGAGCGACAGAGCTTACAGACGAGGAAATTACAAAACTGGAAACAGAGGTAACAGACTTACAGGAAGAGCGTACCACTTTACTGGCAGCGGCAGAGAAACGCAAAAAGCTGCTTGAAAGAATTGCAGCAGGAGAGCCGACAGGTGGAGCGGGAGCAGATACCACGCTGCTTAGAAATTTCAAGGGAGCAGGCAGCGCAGGAGCAGGAGAACCAGAGGACAAATACGACACTACGGCATACAGAAAAGCGTTTATGAATTATGTATGCAGAGGCGTTGCTATTCCGGTAGAGTACAGAGCAGCTGAAACCACCACCACAGCAGACAGCGGCGCTGTAATTCCGACAACTATTATGAATGAAATTATCCAGAAACTGGAAAGCTACGGTAGCATTTATGCAAAGGTGCGTAAGATTAACGTACAGGGCGGCGTTTCCATTCCGATTGCAGACTTAAAGCCTACTGCACACTGGATTACAGAGGCAAAGAGCAGCGACGACCAGAAAGCATCTGCTAAAAATTCCGTAACTTTCAATTATTACGGTTTGGAGTGCAAAATTTCCCAGAGCATTTTAGCGAATGTAGTAACGCTGAAAATGTTTACTGATTTGTTTGTACCTATGGCAACAGAGGCAATGGTAAAGGCTATTGAAATTGCCATTTTCAACGGTACAGGCGAGGGGCAGCCGCTGGGCGTTCTGAAAGACAACAGGGTAACAGCTGTAATTACTCTGACACCGGAAGAGTACGCAAGCTGGAACGGCTGGCATAAGGTAAAAGGCAAAATGAAAAAGGCGTACAGAAACGGCAGCTTTGTTATGAACCAGTCCACTTTTGATACTGGCATTGACGGTATGGAAGATAAGAACGGGCAGCCTATTGGACGCACAAACTACGGCGTGAACGGAGAGGAAACATACCGTTTTATGGGTAAGAATGTGGAAACTGTAGAGGACGACGTTTTACCGAGCTGGGACGACGCAAACGAGGGCGACGTAATCGCAGTATTTATGAATTTCTCTGATTACGTTATCAATACCAACATGGAAATGCAGGTAGTGAAGTGGACAGACCACGACAACAACAAGATTAAGAATAAGTGCTTAATGGTAGTGGACGGCAAAGTAGCTGACGCTGCGGGCATTATCTTAGTTAAAAAGGGCGTAACAGCAGTGTAAGAAAGCGAGGTAGAGCATGAAAGGATACTTAGACGCAAAAGAGCTGGAAAGCTATAAGAAAGAGGATTTGCAGGAACTGGCAAAGCAGCTGGGCGTAGATGCAGAGGGAACAAAGAAAGAAATTGCTGCACGCTGCGCAGCCGTCGAGGTAGATATACCAGACAACAGCGAGCTTACGGAAGAGGACAAAAAAGTAGCAGCCGAGGCAGCGGCAGAGGCAGCAGCCAAAGCCGAAGAGGAAAAGGCGGCGGCAGAGGCAGCAGCTAAAGACGAAGAGGAAAAGAAAGCAGCAGGGCTGGTAAAAGTAAAAGCACAGCGTCGTTTCCTTGACAAGGAATTAAACCAGATTAAGGATACTGGGGACGTTTACACCGTAAGCAGAGAACGTGCAGCAGTTCTGAAAGAGGCAGGCGTAGCAGAAGTAGCAGAGTAAGAAAGAGGGTGCGGGCTATGGCAGCATATACCACTACATTAACCGAGAAGATGCGGGCGGCGCTGCGTATCAGTAGCACCAGTGAGAAAATCACAGAGGAAATAAACGACTGTATAGCCGCCTGCAAAGCTGATTTGAAAAACGACGGCGTAAAAGTAATAAAAGAGACAGACGAGCTGATTATAAGAGCAATTACGCTGTACTGTAAGGCAGAATTTGGCTTTAACAACAATGCGGAACAATTCAGAAAGTCATACGACGCACTTAAAATGCGCTTAGCTTTATCAGTGGAATACAACACAGCGCCGCAAGTGTCCGAAACGGACACCAACAGCACAGAAAGTGGGGTGTAAAGCGGTGGAGTGGCTGGACGAATTAACACTTATTGCAGAAACAACAGCAGAAAACAGGGTAAATAAAAACGGCTTTGCAGTAAAGCCGGAAGAAAGCCCCCGCACTGTATTCTGCAACAAAAAATCAGTAGGGTACAGTGAATATTTTAAGAGCCAGCAGACAGGAAAACTGGTAGAGGCAAAGTACGAGGTACACAAGGCAGATTATGGCGGCGAGGACGTAGTAGAAGTAAACGGGCGGCGCTATTTTGTACTTAAGACCTACGATACAGGAACAGACACCATAGAGCTTACGCTTACAGATTTACGCCACAGAAACGAGGTGTAAGCATGGGAGAGTTTAACACAGTCGGGCTGGAAGATATTATAGACGCTTTCAGCCGGAGAGAGGCGGCTACAGTTGAGGCAGTCCCCAAAATGCTTAAAGCTGGTGCTGATGTGCTGATAGAGGCACAGAGAGCAGAGGCACAGGCAATGGGACTGAATGAAACGGGCGGTTTTATCAATTCCATAAAAGCTACGGACGTAAAGGGCGACGATACGGAGAAATACGTAGAGATATACCCACAGGGACGGGCAAAGCATGGAAACGACAGAAAAGGAGATAAAAGCAAGGTGCGCTATGCAACAATCGGCTTTGTGGCAGAGTACGGCACAAGTAGCCACGCTGCACGCCCTTATATGACAGTGGCAAACGAAAAGGCGCACGAAAAGGTAGTAGAGGCACAGCGCAGTATATGGGAGAGTGAAACAGGCGAATGAGTATACAGGAGATTTTAGAAAGCGCAGGGTTGCCAGCCCAGAGAGGCGTTTACACTGGACGAGATAAGCCAGACGCATATTATACGTTTCTGCGGCTGCTGGGTACGCCTGCGGTAAATGCAGACGACGAAGAGAAAGAGCGCAGGGAAATGTATAGAGTTACGCTTTTCCATAAGGGCGATTTTGAGGCGCAGCTTGATAAGACAAAAGAGGTATTGAAAGCAGCAGGCGTTTATATCAACAGCATAGACGCAGAAAGCTACGAAACAGAAACGGGGTACTGGTTAGTGCCTATCACAGTCGAGATTTTGAAAGAGGAGTGATTAAACAATGACACTGGGACTGAAAGATTTATATTACGCCGTATGCACAGAGGCAGACGGAGCAGAGAGCTACGGGACACCTAAGAAAATGGCAGAGGCAATGAGCGCCGATTTATCCGTAAAGACAGCAGACGGCAGCTTGTATGCAGACGACACATTAAGCGAGAGCGTCACGGAGTTTGCAAGCGGAACGCTTAAGCTGGGAATTAAAGACCTTACGCCGGAAGTGCTGGCAGAGCTGCTGGGGCAGGCAGTAGATAAGAACAGCGTAGTATGGGCGGGAAAAGAGGACGAGCCGCCGTATGTTGCTGTAGGGTTCAGAGCTAAGAAAACGGGTGGTAAATACCGTTACGTATGGCTGCTTAAAGCAAAATTTAAAGTACCGTCTGAAAAGTACGAAACAAAGGGCGAGAGTATCAAGTTTAACACGCCGGACATTGAGGCATCTTTTACAACAAGAAAGAAAGATAACTTGTGGAAAGCAGACTTTGTGGGAACAGAGGAAAGCGCAGCGGCTAAAACGTGGTTTACAGCAGTGCCGGAAAAGGCAGCAGCAATGGAAAGTGTATAAAACAGGAAAGGAGAGAGGCGTAGCATGGGCTGCGCCTTAATTTTATATCATGGGAGCATTAAAGAGCGGGGCTTTTCCCGTAGAGCTGAACGGCAAAGAATATGGTTTACTTTTTTCACTGAACGCATTAGACGAAGTGCAGGAAAAGTTTGGGGGCTACGACAAATTAAGTGAGGTATTCAATAAAGATAACCCAAACCTTTTTAAAGATACAAGGTGGTTACTTACGCTGCTTATTAACGAGGCACTTTTAGCAGAGGACGAAAACGCCCAGCTGCTTGAAGAGAAGAGGGTAGGCAGACTGATACACGCAGGAAATTTGCAGGAAGTACAGAACGCTATTTTTAAATCGTTCTACAGAGGAACTGCGGGAGACAACAGCGACACAGAGAACGAAAACGACGGAGAAGAAACAACAGAAGAGGGAAACAGGGCAGCCGTGCAGGAAAATTAGATACTGCACGGCTTTTGTATATTGCAGTAGTGCTTTTGAGATACAGGGAACGTGAGGCATGGAGAAAAACACCATACCAGATAACGACACTGTTTAAATATCACAAGGAATATAACCCACACATTTTCCGACAGGAACAGGCGGGAACACCAGCAGCTACAGAAAACATGGACGATATAGACATAGCGTTAGGGGGCTTTTAATTATGGCAGATAAGACGCAGAACGTCAAAACAAGGTTAAGTTTTGACGGAGAGGCAGAGTATAAAGCAGCCTGCAAGGAAATTAACAGCACCCTTAAAGTGCTTAATTCGGAAATGAAACTTGTAACGGCTGAATATAAGGACAATGCAAGCAGCGTAGATGCGCTGAAAGCAAAGCAGGCGGTACTACAGAAAACATACGACGAGCAGGCAAAAAAGGTAAAAGAAACCGAGGCGGCTTTAGAAAAATGTCGCAAGGCAACAGGAGACAATAGCGAAGAAAGTAAAAAACTTGAAACCCAGTTAAATTACCAGAAAGCAGCGCTTGTAAAGACAGAGCAGGAATTAGGCAAAACGACTGACGAAATGGAAAAAGCAGAAAAAGCCGCTGACGAAATGGGAAAGGAAATAAAAGACAGCGGGGAACAGGCAGACGACGCAAAGGGAAAATTTTCTGGATTTACAAGTGTGCTAAGCGGAATGGGTACAGCGCTTAAAGCAGCAGCAGCGGCGACGGCGGCAGCAGTTGCGGGAGCGGCAACAGCCATAGGAGCGCTTACCACAAAAGCGATAGAGGGATACGCAGCACAGGAACAGCTTGTAGGCGGTGTAGAAACTCTTTTCAAAACGTCGTCTGATACGGTTGTTGGTTATGCAAACGACGCATATAAAACAGCCGGAATGTCTGCAAATGAGTACATGGAAACAGTTACCAGCTTTTCAGCGTCGCTGCTTGCCAGTATGAATAATGACACGGCAGCGGCAGCAGAAAAGGCAAACGTGGCAATTACGGATATGTCAGACAATGCAAATAAAATGGGTACTGATATATCGCTTATACAGAACGCCTATAACGGTTTTGCAAAGCAGAATTATACCATGCTGGATAACTTAAAACTGGGATATGGCGGTACAAAAGAGGAAATGCAGCGACTGCTTGATGATGCAAGCAAGCTATCCGGCATTAAGTATGATATTTCATCATATTCAGACGTTGTAGACGCTATTCACGTCGTACAGACGGAAATGGGCATAACAGGGACAACGGCAAAAGAGGCAAGTACAACAATAGAGGGTTCGGTTAGTTCTATGAGTTCAGCGTGGGACAACTGGGTAGCTGGAATGGCAGACAGCGAGGCGAATTTCTCACAGCTTACAAGCAATCTGGTAGACAGTATTGTAACAGTGGTAGGGAATATAGCACCGAGGGTAATAGAAACAGTGCCGAGGCTGGTAAGCGGACTGGGAGAAATCGTAGAGCAGCTTGCAACGTATATACCACAGGTTATACAGGAGTTATTACCGCCTTTAATGAGCGGCGTACAGGACTTGCTTAATACGCTGGTTGGAATGCTGCCGGAAATGATAAGCATAATCGGGCAGATTATACCGACAATCATAGATACGCTGCTTACTATATTACCGCAGCTTTTAGAGGCAGGCGTACAGATTATTACGGAATTGGCGCAAGGTATCGCACAAGCGTTACCTACATTGCTGCCAACAATCGTAACGGTGGTTACGAACATTGTAACCATGCTGATAGAAAATATACCGTTGCTGATTACAGCAGCATTACAGCTGCTTACGGGGCTGGCACAGGGGCTGGTAGCAGCGCTGCCTGTACTGATTGAGGCACTGCCGGAAATCATAACGGCTATCATAAATGCACTGGTTGAGGGCATACCGCTTATTATCGAAAGTGCGGGCGATATTATAGTTGCATTGATTGACGGCATCATAGATGCAATACCGCTTTTAATCGCAGCCATTCCGCAGATTATAGCAGCCATTGTAACAGGACTGATTACGGGGCTGCCTAAGATTTTGACGGCGGCAGGCAAGCTGGTAACGACAATCATAAATAAAATAAAAGAGCTACCTACTCTGATACCGCAGGCAATCGCTGCGGGCGTTGAAAAAATAGCAGAGTGGGGCGCAAATATGCAGGAAAAAGGCGACACAGTTATAACAAATTTTGTAACGAAAGTTATAGATATTGTTAAGGAGCTGCCGCAGAAAATCTGGAACAGTATAGTAAGCGCAGTAACCAGAGTGGCTACGTGGGGTAACAATATGCTTACGAAAGCCAAAGAGGTAATGAATGCCATGGTAACGGGCATTGTTACGATTGTTAAGGAAATACCGCAAAAGATTTATAACAGCATTTCTGGTGCAATTACCAAAGTGGCTACATGGGGTACAGAAGTAAAGAACAAAGCCGTAGAGGGCATGAAAAATGTAATTACTGGAATAACAGACGTATTTAAGAATATTGGCAGTACGTTTGCTGGGTTCGGTAAAAACATGGTAGAGGGCATCTGGAACGGCATAAACGGAGCTACGCAGTGGATAAAGGATAAAATAAGCGGCTGGGTAGGCAATGTTACCGACTTCCTTAAGGATTTATTTGGAATTGCCAGCCCGTCTAAGCTGATGCGTGACGAAATCGGCGTATATCTGGCGCAGGGTATCGGCGTTGGCTTTTCTAATGAAATCGGCGGCGTTAAGAAAATGATTGAGGACAGCGTACCGCAGGAGTTTGACGTAGACGCAAAGGTAAATGTAGGCAATGAATTTAAGTATGATAACGACGACAAAAAGCCAAAGCCGAGAGGCGGCGGCAGTGCAGCAGGCGGCGTAGTTGTCAATCAGTATATTTATGCGAATACCACGGACTATGCAAAACAGCAGAAAGAGGCAGCCAGACAGCTCAGAATGATAGCAAGGACGGTGTAACACATGGAAAATGAAAAACTGACTTACATAAATTCAAGGGGCGAGCGGTTAGAGCTGGGAGTAGACAGCGTATACCATTGCAATATAAGTAAAGACGTAGAGGGCATTTCCGGCGTTACGAGCGTCATTTACAGCACAAACAGTATGGGACAGCACGGCGACACCTACGTAGGGCAGCGTATCGAGGCGAGGGACATAGACGTAGTGGGACATATCAACACACGGGATAAGGCGCAGGCATTGGAACTGCGCCGCCGTATGCTTAAGATATTTAACCCAGAGCTTAGCGCTACGCTGGTGTATGAGTACGGCGGCTTTAAGCGTGTGATTGATTGCAGGGCGTATGGAGAGCCTAAGATACTAAAGAAAGAGGTACTTTATGAGTTTGATTTACAAATAGAGTGCCTTAACCCGTTCTGGCGGGAAGAGGAAGAAACAAAAGAGGATATAGCAAGCTGGGTGGCTGCGTGGCATTTCCCTTGCGTTATCGAAAAGGACAGCACAAAGAGCATGATATACGGATACCGAGCGGAAAGCGTAATAGTGGACTGCTACAACGAGGGCGACGTATCAACAGGAATGAGGATAAGGTTTACAGCACTGGGGACAGTTTCAAACCCGATACTGCTTAATGTGGATACCGAGGAATTTATACAGATTAACGCCACTATGAAAACGGGCGACGTGATAGAGATTAACACGAAGTACGGCAGCAAGGGCGCTAAGCTGATAAGGGACGGCGTAGAAACCGACTATTTCCGCTACATTGATGTAGACAGTACATTTATGCAGCTTGCCATAGGCGACAATATGTTTAGATATGATGCAGCCAGCGGCGTAAATTCTCTGGAAGTATCCATATTCTACAGCAAGGAATTTTTAGGAGTGTGACGGTATGGAGCTTAGAGTATTCGATAAGACGGTACAGCCGCTGGGAGCTATAGACGAGCTGGCAAGCCTGCTATGGCATACAAAGTATTTTGACGTAGGAACTTTTAGCCTGCTTGCGCCGATTACGGACAATAACAGCCGTTTGCTGGTAGAGGGCAATTTAATAACCAAGCACGACGGGAAAAAGGAAGTAAAGACCGCTGACGGCGGCGTATGGCGCAGGGCAGCGCAGATAACCTACGTACACATTACCAAAGACGAGAACGGCTTAGAGCAGTTAGAGGCACAAGGCTATATGCTTAGCTGGTGGCTTAATAAGCGCTGCATTTATCCGCAGATTGTGGCAACAGGTACGAACCAGTATCTTATAAACCTTATGGTAAAGAACAACTGCGGCAGCGCAGCAGGCACAAAGCGGCGTTTTCCGTTGTTTACATTTCTGGCGCAGGAAACCATAGACGGCGTGGCGGTTGAATATGCAAACGAGGTATACGCACAGCTGGGGCAGGAAGTAAAGGCAAGGGCGCAGGCTGGAAAGCTGGGCTACGACATTCTGCTTAACGAAAGAGAGGGACTGTTTGGCTTTTATCTGTATAAGGGCAATGACCTTACAGCCACAAATACCGAGGGTAACACACCCTGCATATTTTCAAGAGATTTTGATAATGTCAACGAGCAGGAATATACAGCCAGTATAGAGAACTGCGGAAACTTTATTTATGTGCAGGGAGCAGCTGACGACGACGGCAATCAGCCAGTAACCACAGTGGACGGCGAGGGCGCAACGGGGCTGGATTTAGTAGAGGTATTCTGCGACGCTACGGACATTGCCAGAAAGTACCAGCAGGGGGAAACAGAGGTAACAATACCGCTGAATACCTATATTGCAATGCTGAAAACGAGAGGCGGCGCAGAGTTGGAAAACTACGGCAAGAACATAAATTTTGTAAGTACCATAAATACAAATTCAAACTTAAAATTTAAGGCTGATTTTGATTTAGGCGACCGTATTACTTGCAAAGAAACTAAGTGGGGCATACAGATAGATGCACGCATTACAGAAGCAACAGAAACATACCAGAAAGGCGAGGAAACCATAGAGGCGACTTTTGGCGACAGCCTGCCGACGCTGGTAGACCAGATTAGGAAAGTGAGGTAGCAGAAATGGCAAACAGCTTACCGTTTAATGCCGTGGCAGTAGACGGAGAGTACGACAGGGTATATAAAGCCGAGGATTGGGCGTGGTACTTTGCTACTTTCATTGCAAACGGCATTTTTCCAAAGCCGAGCGACGGGCTACAGGTAGTAGCTTACAGCGGCATGGAAATAAGAGTAAATGCAGGCTATGCCTTTATAAACGGCTACGCCTTTAGAAATCCTGCAACGCTTAGCGTAACACTGGATACGGCAGAGGGAGCGCTTAACAGGGTGGACAGGGTAGTAGTTCGCTGGGATTTGCCGCAAAGAGATATGTATATTGCGGTGCTGAAAGGCACACCGTCTGCAAAGCCGACAGCAACGGCAGTAACACGCACTACGGAAATATGGGAGCTTGCGCTTGCAGATATTTACGTAGGCAAGGGCGTAACAAGGATACAGACGCAGAACATCACAGACCAGCGGTTTAATAGCGCAGTCTGCGGCATTGTAACAGGAACGGTGGAAGAGATAGACGCAAGCGTGCTTACAAAGCAGTTTACGGACTTTTTCAACACCTACAGCGCAGCCGTGCTGGACGAGTTCAGCGCATATAAGCAGAGTATGGAAAAGTACCTTACAGAGATTGCGGGCGTATATGACAGCTACGTAAGCAAGACAGAGGGCTTATTTGCACAGTATGAGAGCCAGTTTAACGAAAGATACAGCAGTTTTGAAAGCACGCTTGACAACTGGGACAAGGAACTTTTAAGCGCCTATACAGAATTTATGGCAAAAATTCAGCTTTTCCAGACAGAGGCAGAAACCGAGTTTAACACATGGTTTGAGGGCATCAAGGACAAGCTGGGGGAAGATATTGCAGGCAGCCTGCAACTGCAAATTGAAGAGCTGGCAGCAGCCATGCAGGAAGTGAAAAAGCAGGCAGAGGCAGGCACGAAAGAAACCAAAGAGGCAATAGCAGCGCTGGACGAGCGACTTAAGAAAGTAGAAAGCGGCTGGGGCATTGACTATAAGCATGATGCTGTACTGGGATTGTGTTACATGGGTGCAGCATACATGAGCCAGCATTACGAAAGAACAGTAGAAACGGCAGTGTTAGGGGCTACCTACGTGGGTAATTCCTATCTTGCAAATACATTTTAGAAAGGCGGCAGACCATGAAAGGATTTCCTAAAGTATTAAAGACAAAAGAGGATTATTACAACTGCCTTGCTATGGTAGCAAGCGGAGAACTGGCGGCAGCAGATTTGCTGGCGAAAATCGAGAGCGCAGAGAACCAGCGTTATATTGAGTGCGGCGTAGCAGCTGTAGAGGAAGAAAAAAAGGCGGTTACGGTATATTACTGCGACGAGGCAGCGATAGGTATGAAATTTGTAGCGGGCGACGTATCCGGCACGGTGCAGGGAGTAACACATATCCAGACCGACGAGGCAGCGGCAGCAGGAGAGGCGGGAAACGACAGAACAGCCCTTACACTTTCCAAAGCGGTAAAAGCGGGCTGCAAGGTAATTGCGCTGGAACGCACAGACACCGTGGCAGGAATGACAACAGACGACATTGCAGCACTGAAAGGAGTATTAAAGCAGTATGAGTAGATTATTAGTGGACGACGTTACAAAGACCGACGCAAGGGCGCTTTTGAACGTAAATAAAATGGCTACAATCAGCGATATTGTAGCACCGAGCAATGAGTACATTTACGCCAGCGGAGCAAATGAGCTGACCGTAGTAGAGGGTTGCGTAATTGCCGTGGGCGGCGCTGGAATTTTCAAGACAGCAAATACAATTCTTACGGCTGCTAATCTGGACGCAGGCAGCGCTTTTGCGGTAGGTAAGGACTATTACGTATATATCTGCGACAGCAGAATTGACAGCGCAGACGAGAAATACGTAATTTCCCTTAACTCTACATACCCGACAGGCTGGAACGCTACAAACAGCCGTAAAATCGGCGGCTTTCATTATGGACGCTGCCGCAAGGTGGACAGCAATTTACAGCCGCTTAATGGCAGCAGTGTTATATTTGGCACAGGCTGGGAAAGTGCAGTAAGCAACGGGATTGTACCACGCAGCGTATGGACTATGGGACACCGCCCAAAATGCAACCCGGAGGGAATGGTATATTTAGGCGGCGGCACATGGGTAGATATTTACCTTAATTCTGACGACGGAGCAAAGGGCTTGAAATCAGAGTACGGCTGCGCACCTATGACGGGTACAGAAAGCATGAACTGGTACAACTTTGTAGAACGTCTGGCAAAGAGCGGTAAACGCCTGCCGAACTATGCGGAATTTTGCGCTTATGCTTTTGGCAGCCCTGCCGGACTGGATAACGCAAATACAAACGCATGGAGCGCCAGCAGCAACACAGGTAGGGGCGTAACAGGCAGTGTGGTAAATGCCGTTTCTTCCGTGGGCGTTGTAGATGCCGTGGGGCGTGTCTGGGAGTGGCTGGACGAGCTTATTACAAGAGCGGAACACGCCACGAATGCAGACTACCACGCAAGCGTAGCGTGGGGCTGGGACAAGAAAAGCCCATTGAACACAGGCGAGAAGTCTTACGACGTTGGTAACATTTACCAGTATTACGCATATTCTCTGGCGGCGCTGATAGCGGGCGGCGACTGGTCCGCTGGGGCGAATTGCGGCGCTCGTGCCGTGGATTGCCACAATTACCCGTGGATTGT
>OHMU01000601.1_pt1 | contig 14805 bp, 10 predicted proteins | sample 1569441 | NCBI WGS metagenome assembly OHMU01 (sample SAMEA3879527, study PRJEB24766) | human gut metagenome | biome: human-associated habitat; feature: feces | place: USA | collected 1985/1987 | reverse complement strand
CTCCCCATCCGTGAGATCCGGCATCATCTGAATGAAGATACACCTTTTACCTTAAATTTCATCGGCTTGTTTGTCGTATCTGGTGCCCTATTATTGTTTGCCGCCCTCTTCAATTTCTTGAATTCCTATATGGATCTCTTTCGGCAACGTGTGCGGGAATGGCGTTTACGGACGGTCAACGGCGCAACGAGAAAGCAATTGATCGAACAAATGTCTGTCGAACTAGGCTGTTCCGTACTTGCATCCTTGTTGGTAGCCTTGATCTTCATAGTCCAAGTCAAGCCGCTTTTCGCCCGATGGCTGGAGATTGATTTGGAGATGGGCCGGTTCCTGTTTCTTTTCGCAGGGGTAGGTATAGGTACATTCCTCATCCTCCAATGTGCAGGATTAGTATTCTTCGGACAGTTCAGCCATACGGCAACCACCTCGCTCGTTCCCAAAGAGACAGTCAAACCCCTTTTGTTACGCCGCATGGCCGTGACCTTACAATTGATGATCAGTATCCTGTTCATCGTAGCATCACTGGTTGTCATGGAGCAAATGCGATTCGTAAATCAAAAAGATTTAGGTTTCGATCCAAAAGGCCTTATCCAACTATCCGGCTTCGTAGACGTATCCGGGAAAATAGAATCCACGTTGATGCAAGAGTTAAGTGCCCTGCCGCAGGTCAAAAGTTTCACCGACACGAACTTTAAGCCTCAACATCATGTCGATCCCATGGCGATCTTCACGAATGTGGAATGGGAGGGAAAACCGCTGGACACAAAGGTGGACTTCCACCTCTATGGAACCGATCACCGGTTCGGTGAGACCTTCGACCTAAAGATGTTAATGGGCCGGTGGTGGACAGAAGGCAACGAACTTAGTGTCGTGCTCAATGAGTCGGCGGTTCGAGCCATGGGCTTACAAGACCCGGTCGGCAGTATCATCCGTATGCCGTGGTGGTCTGATTTCAGTGTGATCAAAGAATACGAAATCGTCGGTGTCGTCAACGATTTCCATGCGCTATCCTTCCGGGAGAGCATTCATCCGATGCTATTCATTCCTTCGGGCGGACTGGTGAATAATTTGTATATCCGGGTCGTAGCGGGTGAGGAAGGAAACGTCACCCACCGTATCACGGAGCTACTGCCCAAGATTGACCCGACATTAGCGGACACCCAACTCACCCCGATCGGAACGCTTTACGATCAACTGAACCAATCCGAGATCGTCGGGCTGAAGATCTTCTCGTTCCTCGCTTTCGCTTGTTTGCTAATCTCCTTGTTCGGCATCTACGCCGTCGCTACAGCCTCCACGAAACGGCGGCGTAAAGAGATCGCTATCCGGAAAGTAGTAGGCTCGAAAGCCTCCGAGATCATTTTCTTGTTCTTCAAGGAATACATGCGATTAATTGTCATCGCCGGAATCATCGCTTTCCCGATCAGCTATCTCGTCATGAACTACTGGTTGCAAGGCTACGCCTATCGCATCCAAATCCAGATCTGGTGGTTGGTGGGAATATTCATCACCATTACCAGAAACAAGACACGTAGCCTATTGACCGCTTTTGGTGTTTTTTGGGGCATATTCATGCTGGTTGCCCTTATGGGGGGTGGCCAGGGACTACAAGATATGATGTCGGCCAACTTTAAAGGATTCGCCACCAATTCCGTTTTTTTCGGAAGTAATAAAACCAGTGAAGCCTATAAAGGATTTAGAAAAGGACGTTATTGGGATATGGAATTTAACGATGTGGAACGTATCCGCCAAGCCGTACCGGAGGTAGAAGTTATCACTCCCAATATCAGCCGATGGGGCTCTACTGCTATTTTCGGAGACAAGAAAAGCTCCTGTGCCGTCAGAGGGTTACAGCCTGATTATGAAAAGATAGAAGCTCAAAATATTACAATGGGGCGCTTTATCAATGACGTAGACATACTGGAAAGCCGGAAAGTATGCACCATAGGAAAACGAGTATACGACGAACTGTTTCCCCAAGGAGGAAACCCATGCGGACAATATTTGCGTGTGGATGGTATTTACTATCAGATTGTAGGTGTTAGCTTATCAACCAGTAACATGAATATCAATGCAGGAACAGAGGATAGTGTAACTCTTCCATTTACTACCATGCAAAAAGCATACAATTTTGGAAAGCGCATTGATTTAGTCTGTATTACCGTAAAACCGGGTGTGACCGTTACCAGTATAGCCGACAAAATAGAACAAGTAATCAAGAAAGCGCACTATATCCACCCGGACGACAAACAAGCGGTGATCATGGTCAATGCAGAAGCAATGTTCAGCATGATTGACAATCTGTTCACAGGAATCAAAATTTTGGCATGGATGGTAGGTTTGGGAACATTGCTGGCAGGAGCTATCGGAGTAAGCAATATTATGATGGTTACCGTGAAAGAACGTACAACCGAAATCGGCATCCGCCGAGCCATTGGCGCACGCCCTAAAGATATTCTAAACCAAATTCTTTCTGAAAGCATGGTATTGACAACTTTTGCAGGGTTGATGGGAATTAGTTTCGGAGTCTTGATCTTACAAGGGCTGGAAATAGGAACGGCAGCTTCGGGTACAGAGGCTCATTTCCAAATCAGCTTCTGGATGGCCGTCGGGGCCTGCATCTTATTGATGGTCCTAGGTATGCTGGCCGGATTGGCACCGGCTTATCGCGCTATGGCCATCAAACCCATTGAGGCTATAAGAGACGAATAAAGCCGTCCGACGTAACGGATAAAGTTTCCATGCAAGAACAAACAAGAATAAAAAAATAATAAAACAAACAGATATGAAAAAGTATGTAAAAATTGCACTATTAGTCATCGTTGCACTGATATTCATCGGAACATTTGTATTTCTCTATCAAAAATCACAACCCAAAGCCAGCGTGTATACTATATTAAACGCAGAAATCACCGATCTGAAAAAGACCACTGTAGCTACCGGAAAAATAGAACCGCGTGACGAGATTCTGATTAAGCCGCAGATTTCAGGTATCATTGACGAGGTATATAAGGAAGCCGGACAAAAAATAAAGAAAGGAGAAGTGATTGCCAAAGTAAAGGTGATCCCCGAACTGGGACAACTAAACTCGGCAGAAAGCCGTGTAAGACTGGCAGAAATCAATGCCAGACAAGGAGAAACGGACTTTGCCCGTATGAAAAAACTGTTCGAAAGCAAACTTATCAGCAGTGAAGAATACGAAAAGAGTGAAGTAGCCGTAAAACAGGCACGTGAAGAATTACAAACAGCCAAAGATAACCTGGAAATAGTCAAAGAAGGTATCACTAAAAACAAGGCTTCATTCAGTAGTACCCTTATCCGATCTACTATTGACGGATTGATTTTGGATGTGCCCGTAAAAGCCGGTAACTCCGTCATAATGAGCAACACATTCAATGACGGAACCACTATCGCCACCGTAGCCAACATGAATGATCTGATTTTCCGAGGCAATATTGATGAAACGGAAGTAGGACGCATACACGAAGGCATGCCGGTAAAAATAACTTTAGGAGCCTTACAAAACATGGAATTTGATGCACAACTAGAATATATCTCTCCTAAAGGTGTAGAAGAAAATGGTGCCAACCAATTTGAGATCAAAGCAGCCATCACAGTCCCCGACAGTATTACCATCCGTTCCGGATATAGCGCAAATGCGGAAATCGTTCTGGCACGTGCCAGCAAGGTACTGGCAGTACCCGAAAGTACTGTTGAGTTTAAAAACGACTCTACTTTTATATACGTATTGACAGATAGTGTACCTTCACAGAAATTCAGCCGTCGTGCCGTTATTACAGGTATGAGTGACGGTATCCAGATTGAAATAAAGAACGGTCTGAATGTCAATGAAAAAGTACGCGGAGCAGAAAAGAAATAACAGAATATCATTATGAAAAAACAAATCATTATAGCCTTGGCCACCCTGACTGCATTACCGGTCGTTTCCCAAGAAAAATGGGATTTACGTAAATGCATTGATTATGCTATAGAACACAACCTGAGTATCAAGCAACAGGAAGCTGCAAGAGATCAGAATGCAGTGGATTTGAATACTGCTAAATACAGCCGGCTGCCTAATCTGAACGGTAATGTGGGCCAGTCATTTAACTTCGGCCGTGCCTTGCAGGCAGACAATACGTACGGCGACCGTAATACCAAAAACACCAACTTCTCACTCAGTACCAGTATTCCTTTATTTACAGGATTGCGGATACCGAACAACATCGCTCTCAGCAAACTGAACCTGAAAGCAGCTACAGAAGACTTGAACAAGGCCAAAGAAGATATCAGCATTTCTGTCACCTCTGCCTATCTACAAATTCTTTTTAATGAAGAATTGGCAAAAGTAGCTCACAACCAAGTAGAGTTAAGCCGGGAACAGCTGGAATTGAAAGAAGCCTATTTCAAAAATGGGAAAGCATCTGAAGCCGAAGTCTATGAAGCCCGCGCACGCGTCGCACAAGACGAAATGTCAGCAGTACAGGCTGACAATAACTATCAGTTAGCCTTGTTAGAACTGAGCCAGCTGTTGGAACTTCCTACTCCTGACGGATTTGGAGTAGTATCTCCCCGTGTAGAGGATGATTTTACTCTGCTTTCACTTCCCGAAGATATCTATGCACAAGCTGTTCTGAACAAACCAAGTATTAAAGCAGCCCAATTTCGTCTGGAAGGTGCGGCCAAAAATATCCGTATTGCCCAAAGTTCCTGGTATCCGCAATTAAACTTCAGTGCAGGTATAGGAACAAACTACTATAATATCTCAGGAGTAGAAAATGCTTCATTCAGCAGCCAGTGGCATCAAAATTTTAATAAATACCTGCAATTCTCACTCAGCATTCCGTTGTTCAACCGTTTTGACACACGAAATAAAGTAAAGAACGCACGCATCCAGCGCACTGCTTTATCATGGAAGTTGGAAGAAAGCAAAAAGGCTCTTTTCAAAGAAATACAGCAAGCATACTATAATGCAGTAGCTGCCGAAAGCAAATACAAAAGCAGTAATACAGCTACGGATGCTTCTGAAGCTTCCTTCCGTCTGATGAGCGAAAAATATGCCAATGGTAAAGCCAACGCTACTGAATACAATGAGGCACGTACCAATTGGATGAAAGCCGTTTCGGATATGCTTCAAGCAAAATATGACTATCTGTTCCGTACCAAGATTCTGGATTTCTACAAAGGAGTTCCTCTTACTTTGGAATAAATTATTAAGATTCACCACAGATTTTCACAGTCTATTCATAATCAGATTCTGCGTTGACCTGTGGTGAATCATCATAAAAACGACCTTTACAATTCCGGACAATTCATTGTGTTTCGGACTCTTATTTACGTCGGTTTTCGTTGTTTTTCAAATCATACTATACCGTACGCATACGCACTGCTGTTCTTTCCTTAGAATTACTTTTATTGCTTCCTCCTGAACGGTCCGAATCTTTCTCTTTCTTACCATTTCCTCTTCTCACATCCCTGCCGGATGGAGTAATACGCCTATTTTCATGACGGTCTTTATCAACCTGTGAGTTCTGTCCACGTCGTGAAGGGCGCCCATCATGCTTGTTATTCTGATCCTTCTTCGGTCTGTCCGGCCTTGCCTGTGGAACAGACGGACGACGATGATCACCCGACGGCCTGTCAGGATGGATTTGAGGTCTGTTTGGACGAGTCTGAGGAGGAGTGGCCGGGCGATGATGCTCCTTTTGTGGAGGACGAACAGCTATATTGAAATCACGACGACGGTGCATATCATACGTCATTCTGTCATGGCGGATACGATAATGGCCATCGTACACATCATGGCGGTAATGGTCACGATAATGGGTCTTATAATAACTGACATTATTGAAATGAGTACGATAATGCCCTCCGCAATAACTAGCATAATGATGCGGTTTGCCATAGTAGAAAAAATTCACATTATTATATACCAGATAAATACGGAAATGCCATTTGTTCTCATGCGCATAAATGGGACGGTAGAAATGCTCAGCCCTCATAAAACGACGATATTGCGCACTGGAAAGTATCCAACGAAGATCATCATTACGCACATCCAGAAAATCATAGTAACGTTCCAACGCATAATCATAGCCTCTTACCACATCATCCATCAGATAACGGACATTATTGATAAAATCATAATTCACCTCATATACATCATTGTATTGCCGCGGAGTGAGTTTCAGTTCATATGCCATACGGTCGGTAAGGAAACGAGTGTTCTGTCTCATTTTGCTGATACTCATGGCCCCCATTGCGGGAATAGTTATACCTAGCATACAAATCACTATCAGTAATGTAGTCCATCTTTTCATAGCTGTTCCGTTTTTAGTTTGTTAGTTCTATGGCACAAAAATAGGGGAAATCGCTTTCCCCCACAATTGATTTTCCCCATAAGTTCATAGGGCTTTTCCTATATCCGGTAGGGAAAAGCTCCACTAAGTGAGGCGTATCCCCTCAGCTTCCAAAACAACCAGGCGTTTTTTATATAAATCCCCCACCGCTTTCTTGAAAGTTTTCTTACTGACACCAAAAGCATCATAGATATCCTCAGCAGCACTTTTATCATTCAATGGAGTGAAGCCTTCATGATCTTTAATATATTGTAATAACACTTCCGAAAAATCATCCACCTTCTTTGCGCCCAACTTTTGCAGAACCAAATCGATCTTACCATCCTCACGCACCTGCTTTACATAAGCCTTCAGCCTCATACCGGTTTCTAAAGGTTGGAAAATCTCATTATCGTAAAGCAAACCACTGAACTTATTTTCCACAATAGCCTTAAATCCCAAATCTGTTTTCTGCCATATCAGGATATCCACTTCCTGTCCCAGCCGATAGTCGGGATGTTCTTTAGAAAGATAATGCTCCACTTTAGCAGATGCCATAATGCGGTAACTATCTTCGTCTATATGTGCGTGTATTATATACTTTCTCCCTTTCTGCATTTTCATCTTTTGTTCACGGAAAGGTACAAAAAGGTCTTTCATCAATCCCCAATTCAAAAACGCACCAAACTCATTAATCCATGCCACTTCCAAACAGGCAAACTCGTCCACCTGCACCAACGGCTGCAAAGTGGTAGCTATCAGCCTTTCCTCATTGTCAAGATAAAGAAAGACATTCAGCACGTCGCCAGGCTTACAGCCTTCGGGTACATAACGCGTAGGCAATAAAATCTCTCCGTCATCGCCTCCATCTAAATAAACACCAAAATCTACTTCTTTTACAACCTCCAGCTGGTTGTATTTTCCCAGTTTTACGTTCATTAGCTAAATTTTTTCTCAAAGATAGGAAAAAAGCATTATCTTTACTCAGTATTAACCAAGAAAACCCCAATTAGTTATGGATAATTTTATCTTTCACAATCCTACACGCCTCATCTTTGGCAAAGGCATGATTGCCCAATTGTCCCAACAGATACCGGCCGACAAGAGAATCATGATCACTTTCGGAGGTGGCAGTGTAAAAACCAATGGAGTCTATGAACAAGTAATCCAAGCCCTTGAAGGACGTGATTACACGGAGTTTTGGGGAATAGAATCAAATCCCGATATATCTACCTTGAAAAAGGCGATAGAATCAGGCAAAGAAAAAAACATTGACTTCCTGCTGGCAGTAGGTGGCGGCTCAGTTATAGACGGCACCAAGTTGATTTCCGCTGGTATTCCCTACAACGGAGATGCCTGGGAACTGGTTAAAAAAGGCAGTGCACAAAACACGATTCCTTTAGGAACTGTGCTAACCATTCCCGCCACAGGTTCAGAAATGAATAACGGAGCTGTAATTTCATGCCGTGAAACTCATGAAAAATATCCATTTTTCTCCTCCCATCCTGTATTTTCTATCCTAGATCCGACAGTAACTTTCTCACTGCCCGACTATCAGATAGCTTGCGGACTGGCAGACACTTTTGTACACGTCATGGAACAATACATGACCAAAACAAACGAATCTTATCTAATGGACCGCTGGAGCGAAAGCATCCTTCGTACATTGGTACAAATCGCTCCGCAAATCAAAGAAAACAAACAGGACTATCACTTGATGAGTGAATTTATGATGTCCGCCACTATGGCTTTGAACGGTTTTATTGCTATGGGAGTATCCGAAGACTGGGCCACCCACATGATAGGGCATGAGCTGACCGCACTACATGGCATGACACACGGCCAGACCCTGGCAATCGTATTTCCCGGAACTCTACGGACACTCGCCGATAAAAAACGTGACAAAATACTACAATATGGCGAACGTATCTGGGGGGTTACTTCAGGAGTTCCCAGTGTACGGGTATCGCTAACCATAGAAAAAACTGAAGAATTCTTTAGAAATTTAGGACTTAAGACTCGCTTGGATGAAGCAGGAATAGGCGATGATACCATTGAAGAAATAGTACGCCGGTTCAATGAGAGAGGCGCAGCATACGGAGAGGACGGTGATGTAACGGGAGAAGTGGCACGCCGGATTCTGCAAAACTGTAAATCGAAAAAAGAAACAACTGATACAGAAGGAACGAGTATGAAAACAGTTATTCTTACTTCTTTCAAAAGTGATGTCCGCGCACACATGTTACAGGATCTTCTAAAAAATGAAGGTATAGAATCCATGTTGCAGGGAGAATATACAGCCCAAGTTTTGGCTTATATTCCGGGAATGGAAATAAAGGTTCTAGTCTTCGAAAAAGATTATGTCCGGGCATTTGAGATCCTGAAAGCCAGTTTTCCCGAGAAAGTATAAGCATAACTTTCTCCTATACCATTCAAACTTTCTCATCCATATCTTGTTATAGGGAGTATTCAAACCTAAACTAAAGATGTACATGAGAAAGTTTTTATTTTTACCTTTACTGGCACTGCTAGCTTCGTGCGGTAAAAACGAGGATTGTGACATTGTCACTCCCCAACCAGAAGATCTGGTATCTCCGGCACTATATGCCACTCTGAGCCAAAGTAGCACAGATCCTTACAATGGTCCATTAGAAGTACTACCTTGTGAAACGAATGGAAGTTTTTATATAGGCAATTATACAGCCAAGGGAAAACAAGTTCCTTTTCCAGCATATTACTTAATCACGAATGGAATAGGAAAATCCCAAAAATATCCTTTAAGGCTTCCTGTAGGTACATACAATGTGATATATTGGGGATATCCCGATTACTTTGGTACAGCAGGTGATGCCTATCTGGCAGATCCCACGCTAATTATAGGCAAAAAACTGAATACAACCAGTTTAGGATTAAGGAAAATACCGGGAGATACGGTATACTACCCGATACATAGCCTTGTATACGGAACACAAAATATAAATATAGGGAAAGATGACCTGCAAGCACATCTTAAACATGCTTCAGCAGCCTTAAGCGTCATAGTGTCTGAAACAAACGGTGATGCTTTCAGTGATGCCATTGATTCAATGTGGATATACATCAGTAATATCCATAGCAACCTGAATTATTTTTCAGCCCGGCCCGAAGGCACTTTCAAAACAATCAGCTTCGGGTTGAAACCCAGCACTAACCGTACAGAATTCAACAATAATTTTGTATCGGTGTTCCCCTCTCAGCCTAATCCTATGTTTCAAATCTTTGTACAGTTAAGTAACGGAACAATAAAGCATTACCAACAAAAACTAACTACACAACTTAATGCCGGGACAAGAACAACAGTCAACCTGAGTATGGACGGTGTACTACTGGAAGAGGGAGATACCGGAGAATTCCAGATAGACAAATGGAAAGAACAGCATGACAGTATTCACATATCATTAAACTGATCTTTATTCTATTAAATTTTCAAAGAGATCCTGCCATCTACCATGTGAATAGTACGGTCTGTCAAACGAGCCAGATTTTCATCATGAGTAACAATAACAAAAGTTTGACCTAACTTATCACGTAAATCAAAGAACAACTGATGAAGTTCCTCTTTATTGCGAGTATCCAGACTGCCCGACGGCTCATCCGCAAGGATAACCGCCGGGTTGTTTATTAATGCACGCGCTACCGCCACCCGTTGCTTCTCCCCTCCCGACAATTCAGCCGGTTTGTGCGAAGCACGTTCGGACAAGCCCAAAAAAGCTAGCGTTTCTTTGGCTTTCCGCATAGCTTCGGAAGAAGATGTACCTGCTATCAACGCAGGCATCATCACATTCTCTAAAGCTGTAAACTCAGGAAGTAACTGGTGGAACTGGAACACAAAGCCAATCTGCCGGTTACGAAAAGCCGACAACTCTTTTTCCTTCAAACAACTCACTTCTGTACCATTCAGTAAAATAGTACCCGTATCCGCCTTATCCAGCGTTCCCATAATCTGCAATAATGTAGTTTTCCCCGCACCGCTGGGCCCCACAATACTTACCACTTCTCCTTTTTCTATCATCAAGTCAATACCTTTCAGTACCTGCAATGTCCCGAAACTCTTCGTTATTCCCTGTAATTCTATCATAATCAAATTCTTCTTATCACATACTCCGCCAGATAACAGCCAAAGACTGCCGGCATATAACTCACGGTTCCGGCAGTAGATTTCTTATTTTTCTCATCATCTACCAATATCACCGCATCCTGATCGGCCTGCTCTGTACTAAATACAACCGGAAGTTTTCGTTTCATCCCCATTTTCTGCAAACGCTTCCGCACGGCTTTGCTTAATCCGCAATGGTAAGTATCCCATAAATCGGCAAAACGAACCTGAGTAATATCCCATTTAGCACCGGCCCCCATACTACTCACAATGGGCAGACGGCGTTGAAGCACATTATATATAAGGTAACATTTAGGAGCTACCGTATCAATGGCATCCACCACAAAATCAAATTTTGCACTGTCCAGCAATTCCGGAATACGCTCATCTTTCAGATACTCCACCAATACAGTCAATTCCAAATCGGGATTAATATCACGGAAACGTTCCGCCAAAATTTCCGCTTTGGGACGTCCCACAGCAGAGTGAAGGGCCGGAAGCTGACGATTAATATTACTGGGCTGCACAATGTCTGCATCCACTATTGTCATACGGCCTACTCCTGCACGACAAATCATCTCGGCAGCATACGCCCCAACTCCACCTAAACCTACCACCAGCACATGAGCGTGACGCAGGCGTTTCATCTTATCTTTTCCCAGCAACAACTCCGTACGTTGCTGCCACTCTATATTAATTTCGTTCATCACCTTTCTTAAACCATTTGTAGAACCATTTTCCTACATTATCATATACTCGTGTTTCCGATTGCCCGCGAGGGTCAGAAAACGAAACAATCTCTTGCGGATCGTCCCCTAACTGATCCGGATACACAATCAACAAACTGTTATTGGCAAAGTACTTGCTGATTTGTGACGGCAGACGTTCAAAAGAAGTCTGATAAGAGATGGAACCTTTACGCGAAGACACAACCACAAACAGATGGTCATAATTCACCTGTCCGGTCAATAAAAGCAGATCATCCCACTCTTCCAATAAAGAAAACTCCGTAAAAGTATTCGCCTCCTGTTTTTCTGTCAGGGCACGCAAATGCTTCAATGTATCTTCCGTTGCAAAGAAATGCACGCGGCATCCCAATTGTTTACCCATACGGCAGAGCTGTGTCATCCATTTCAAGAAACCTTTTTCATATTCCGCCTTATCGGGAACCGCCACCACAATCCGGCGCAACGTATTGACAGGCATCAATAATTTAGCGATCATAATCTGGCGGTTCGTGCCCTTCAACAAGTTTTCCGTCATTGTACCAAAGAAAGAATCCATCAAATTCGTCTTACGATGCAAACCTATTACAATATCCGTTACCGCATATTCTTTCTGCGTATGAATAATACCTTGCGCAATATTCAAATCATAACGCAACACAGTCTTTACAGACGCATCGGCAGCAGCAGCAATCATCGCCGTACGCTCCAAGTTACGCTTGCCTATGAGTTCCTTGGTTTCTGAAGTATTATTATCATTGATCACACTCAGTGCCACCAATGACTCTTTTTGTTTAGGATGTCTCATCATCAAAGCCATGCCTACCAATCCTTCTATGGTTTCAGGATTAGCTACCGGAATCAAGATGCGTTCCTGTTCCTTACCTTCGCTGCCCTCCATCAGATTTTCCTGGGTCACCATTTTGCGTGCGGCACGCTCTGTCACAACAGAACTTATAATACAAGTGAACAAAATCATGACCACCGTACCATTCAAAACATCATCATTCAACAACCGCTCTCCATTTTCCATAATAATACCGTGACCTATCAACACAGCGGCCAAAGTCGCAGCAGCCTGTGCATTGCTTAATCCGAATATCAGGCTGCCCTCCACTTTTTTCATGCCATATATCTTCTGGGTTATCCATGCAGCCAGCCACTTACTGAATGTCGCCACTACGGTCATTACAACCGCCACTTTCAGCGCTTCACCTTCCGTAAAAAGGCAACGTACATCAATAATCATTCCCACCCCAATCAAGAAATAGGGAATAAACAGCGCATTACCCACAAACTCCAGCCGGTTCATCAAAGGAGAAACATGAGGAACAAAACGATTCAATACCAGCCCGGCAAGGAAAGCTCCCAAAATACCTTCCATCCCCACCAGTTCCATCAAGCCTCCGCCCAGGAACACCATAGCCAGCACAAATATAAATTGCATCACCGCATCCTCATATGTACGGAAAAACCACCGGCTGATGCGAGGCATTAAAAATATGATAAGTCCGAACAGCAAAACCACCTTGGCAACCAACAGCACCCAAAACAGTCCGCCTACGTCCTCACCTTTATACATACCACCAATAACAGCCAGCACCATCAAAGCCAGCACCACAGTCACCGCCGTACCACCAATAGTGATACTGACCGTCCGTTGCCGCGACAAGCCATACCGGCTGATAATAGGATAAGCAATCAAGGTATGGGAAGCATACATACTGGCAAGCAATACGGCAGTAAGAAAACCATACCCCAGCATGCTCATACTGCTCCATATACCCAACGCCATAGGAATCAGGAAGGTAAGCAAGCCGAAGACAACACTTTTCATCCGGTTTTTCTTGAAGTCTTCCATGTCCATTTCGAGTCCGGCAAGGAACATGATATAATAAAGTCCTACCTTTCCAAACAATTCAAAACTGCTGTCACGCTCCAGAATGTTAAAGCCATACTTGCCTACCACTACCCCGGCAAGTATCATACCAATAATATGCGGAATGCGTAAACGCCCCAAAATCATAGGGGCAAACAGAATGATAATGAGTACCAGGAAGAATATCCAGGTAGGATCTGTGACCGGAAAATGTATGTTAAGGTCGAATAGTTCCATCTTTTTTTAAGTTTTATACCATAATATCGACAAAATTACGAAAAAACTTTCTTTTTTACTGATTTATATTCTAAAATGTTCTAATTTTGCACGCAGAACGTACTTACATGCTGAGAGATAGTTCTAAAGTATTACTAAATTTTATCTTATAAAACAAAAAACAAAATGAAAGTAGCAATTGTTGGTGTAAGTGGAGCCGTAGGACAGGAGTTCCTGCGTGTACTCGACCAGAGAAACTTCCCGATGGATGAGCTGGTACTTTTTGGCTCATCTCGTAGTGCCGGACGTGTTTATACCTTTCGAGGTAAACAGTATACCGTTAAGGAACTGAAGCATAACGACGACTTTAAGGGAATCGATGTTGCTTTTGTTTCAGCCGGAGGTGGTACTTCCAAGGAATTTGAGAAGACGATCACGAAACATGGTACGGTGATGATCGATAACTCCAGCGCGTTCCGTATGGACGAGGATGTTCCATTGGTCGTACCGGAAGTAAACCCGGAGGATGCCTTGAATCGTCCTCGTGGAGTGATCGCTAACCCGAATTGTACCACGATCCAGATGGTTGTAGCGTTGAAGGCGATCGAGAACTTATCTCATATCAAGCGTGTTCACGTATCTACTTATCAAGCTGCCAGTGGAGCAGGCGCTACCGCTATGGCTGAGTTGGTAAAACAATATGAGCAATTATTAAAGGGCGAGGAGCCTACAGTGGAGAAATTCGCTTATCAATTGGCATATAACGTAATCCCTCACGTAGACGTATTCACGGAAAATGGCTATACGAAAGAGGAGATGAAGATGTATAACGAGACCCGTAAGATCATGCACTCGGATATCGAGGTGAGCGCTACTTGTGTTCGCGTACCGGTTATGCGCGCGCATAGCGAATCTACTTGGGTAGAGACAGAGCGTCCGATCAGCGTGGAAGAGGCTCGCAAGGCTTTCGCCGAGGCTGAGGGTGTGGTATTGCAGGATGAACCGGCAAACAAGGATTATCCGATGCCGTTGTTCGTAGCGGATCACGATCCGGTTTACGTAGGCCGTATCCGTAAGGATATCAGCAACCCGAATGGTTTGACATTCTGGACCGTGAGCGACCAGATCAAGAAAGGCGCCGCTTTGAACGCCGTACAAATCGCCGAGTACTTGCTAAAGGTGGGTAATATCAAATAACAGACAACTTTGTAAATTCTATATACGTGGAAGCGGGATCAAGAGAATACTCTTATCCCGCTTTTTTATGCTTAGCGTAATTCCTCCATGCCTTCTCAAAACGTATAAATCAATACGCCCAATACCCGATGGTTGGTTATCGAATGTGTGTCATGAATCCGTCCGCCATCTTGCAAATCCACATTGCCATACCATGCGATGGAAGGGCTATATTCAACACCTAATTTCCAGTGCGGAAGATTATACGAAAGTTGCAGGTTGGTCGTAAATACCTGATCTACGTCCAGACCTACGCCATAGGTTTTGCCTACCAGT
>OHMU01000596.1_pt1 | contig 14879 bp, 6 predicted proteins | sample 1569441 | NCBI WGS metagenome assembly OHMU01 (sample SAMEA3879527, study PRJEB24766) | human gut metagenome | biome: human-associated habitat; feature: feces | place: USA | collected 1985/1987 | reverse complement strand
ACCCCACGCGTTTCGAAGAACAGCTTTGCCGTATCGTTTTCCGCAAATGATTTCTCGATATGCCGTGTGCTGTAGAAGATAGTAACGTCTCCATTACCACCGCCTTTGGCAGAAATTCCTTCGATGTCTTCCAGTGTATAATGTATCTTGTTCACCGGAGTTATGCTGTCTTCCGGTGAGTTATAAAGAGTAGCCAATACAGTGCGTGCCTGCTCTTTGATATAAGACTCCGCATCCGGAATGATCCGGTGATAAATGTCCGAACCTTTTGTTTCCGAAGCTTTATCTTCGAACAAGACAGTTCCTACATTGTAGCTTTTCCATACGTCCGGTTTTGCTTCGGCTTGCTTCTTCGCACTTGCCGCACAAGCTCCCATGCCCACAATCAGGGCAATTGCATATACCAAATGTCTCTTTTTCATATTCTTTTCTTGATTATTTATTGATGCTGTTAATTGATTCCATTAGTTAATGAATAAGGTTTGTCCTGCACCGATACTCCACGACGTTTGTTGGGCGATGCCGACATTTTAAATTCCAATACGCCTCCTTTCAGGATATCCGCGTGTGTGATGTACATTTTATCATAAGATACTCCATTCAGTTTCAGCGACTGCACATAACGTTTCTTGTCGCTGACACCCGGCGCTTTGATCTCCAATGTCTTTCCATTAGGAAGTGTCATCTTCAGATAAGGCAGGTAGGGCGCTCCCAATACATACTGGTCTGTACCAGGACAAACCGGATAGAAGCCCATCACAGAGAAAAGATACCATGCTGACATCTGTCCGCAATCATCATTTCCACCCAATCCGTTAATATCATTCTTATACATCTTATTCAGAATCTCACGCAGCCAGTACTGTGATTTCCACGGCTGGGAAGTCCACGCATATAGATAAGGAACATGGTGGCTCGGTTCATTACCATGCACATATCCGCCGACCAAACATTCTTCCGTAATATCCTCATTATGCTCATAGTACTTCTCCGGCAGATGCATGGAGAACAGTTCATCCAGTTTCTGCACGAACGTCCCTTCTCCTCCCATCAAGTCGATCATGCCAAATACATCGTGTGGCACATGAAAAGAGAAATTCCATGAATTGCCTTCGATAAAACCTTCACCATAGGTTTGCAATACATCAAACTCTTTCTTGAAAGAACCGTCACTATAACGGGGACGTGCAAAACCAATACTTGTATCATAGATAGTACGATAATTGAGGGCACGCTTTCGGTAAGTCTCCGCTATTTCCTTGTTACCTGCCTTCAAAGCTGTCTGATATTCCAACGTAGAGGAAGCTGCCGTACCACTCTTGTCCAGCGGGATATATCCCAGCTTCATATAATCAGCTATACCTTCATAATACGGAACGGTGGATGTACTGACCATTGCCGCCAATGCCTCATCCACATTCGAAAAGACGCCTTTGGTTATTGCATCCGCCAGTACAGACACAGCATGATAACCGCTCATACACCAGTTTTCATTTCCCATCAGACTCCATATCGGCAACATTCCGTGCACGCTTTGTTGCTCATGTTTAATCATGGATTCCACCATATCCGCATTGCGTCCCGGTTTCACCAGATTCAAGAAAGGATGTTCCGCACGATAGGTATCCCAAAGGGAAAATATAGTGTAGTTGGTAAATCCTTCCGCCCGGTGTATGTTATGATCCAGCCCACGATAGGAACCGTCTACATCCATATACACAGACGGATTAATCATGGTGTGGTAAAGGGAAGTATAGAACATTGCTTTCTGATCGGGCGTACCTTCGATCTCGAAATGCTCCAGTTCGCTATTCCAATCTGTACGAGCAGCTTCCGCCAACTGTTCGAAACTCTTTCCGGAAGCCTCGGCACGCAGATTCTTAATGGCCCCTTCCGTACTGACTGCCGACAATGCCACTTTTACGACCAGTTCCGAATTGTTAGCCGTATCGAAATTAAAGTAAGCCACAATTTTTCGACCTGTGATTTCAGGGAAGTTCTTTTCCATCTTGAAACGACGCCAAAAGCCATTGTACAATACTTTTTCCTTATCCTTATATCCGTAATCCTTGATCGGCTGTGACAAGGAAATGGCAAAATAGGTATAATTCGTACGCGCCCATCCATTGGTGATACGATATCCGGTCAACAGAGTATCGTTTTCGACTCTCAAATTGGCCCATAGAACTTTGCCGTCATAATTATAAATACCATGCACCAGATCCAAAATCAAATGACCATCTTTTCCTTTCGGGAAGGTATATTTATGTATACCCGTCCGTTGTGTTGCTGTCAGTTGGGCCTTAATGCCATAATCGTCCAGTATCACTTCATAATATCCGGGAACAGCTTTTTCTGTAGCATGGTCAAAACGTGAACGGTATCCCTCTTCCGGATAATCCGCCCGACCGGGATTTAACTTCACATCGCCAACAGCAGGCATCAACAAGATGTCTCCCAAGTCAGAATGTCCCGTACCACTAAGATGAGTGTGACTGAAGCCAACAATGGTCTTGTCCCTATATTGGTAACCAGCACAATACTCGTAGGCATTTTTCTGATAAGCTCCATTTATATTATGCGGAATTGTGTCTGTGTCCGGACTCAACTGTACCCATCCGAAAGGAGTGCAAGCACCGGGAAAAGTGTGCCCCATCCCATTGGTCCCGATAATCGGATTCACATAGTCTACCGGCTGTTGAGCTATGGCGGACAAAGTTACTGCCGCCATAGTCATCATCAATACTTTCTTTCTCAAATTATTCATATCAGCTTACTTTGCGTCACGAGAGAATGAATACGGGAAGTCTGATTCGTTGATACCTCTTCCCTTATTCGGTTTGTTATCCATATCAAACACCAGACGACCGCCTTTCAACAGATCGAAATGGTTCAGATAATTCTTTGTATAATTCTTGCCATTATAATTCAATGAACGAATATAACGATTATCATCGTTATTCTTCGGGGCGGAGATTTCCAATTTCTTGCCGTTCTCCAGTGTAATCGTTGCTTTCTTAAAGTAAGGAGCTCCCATCACATATTCATTGCTGCCCGGACATACCGGATAAAATCCCAATGCAGTAAATACATACCAAGCCGAAGTCTGACCGTTATCTTCATCTCCACAATAACCGTCCGGAGTAGGAAGATAGAGGCGGTTCATCGTCTCACGCAACCAATATTGGGCTTTCCACGGTTCGCCGGCATAGTTATACAAGTAGATCATGTGCTGGATAGGTTGGTTGCCATGTGCATAGTTACCCATGTTAGCAATTTCCATTTCACGAATCTCGTGAATCACTCCTCCATAATAGCTATCATCAAATACAGGAGGAAGATTGAATACAGAATCAAGCATACTGACAAACATCTTCTTGCCGCCCATCAGGTCAACCAGTCCTTGTACATCGTGGAATACCGACCATGTATAATGCCAACTATTTCCTTCCGTAAAGGCATCTCCCCATTTAAAAGGATTGAAAGGAGTCTGGAAAGTTCCGTCGGAATTCTTTCCCCGCATCAACTTAGTTTCCGGATCGAACAGATTACGGTAGTTCTGACTCCTTTTCTTATAAACATCCAGTTCTTCTGCCGGACGGCCTAATTTTTCACCCATACGGTAAATGCACCAGTCATCGTATGCATATTCCAATGTGCGTGCCGCATTCTCATTAATTTTCACATCGTATGGCACATAGCCCAGTTTGTTATAATATTCATATCCACGGCGTCCGGTAGTAGAAACTTTCGGATGTACGCTATTGGCCCCTTTCAGTAGGCCTTCGTACATTTTTTCTGCATCCGCTTTGGTTACATTCTTCATGAAGGCATCCGCCACTACAGAAGCTGAATTGTTCCCAACCATACAACCACGATGGCCCGGGACTTGCCCATTCCGGTAGGAAGCCGCTTTCTTTATAAGCATTGACCAGACCTTCCTGCATCTTCTGGTTCATAGACGGATACATCAGGTTCAGGAACGGGAACAGGCAACGGAAAGTATCCCAGAATCCAGTGTCGGTAAACATATATCCCGAACGGATTTCACCATTATAGGGGCTGTAATGCACAGTTTCTCCCTTACCGTTTACCTCGTAAAACATACGGGGAAACAACACCGAACGATACAAGCAAGAGTAGAACGTACGCATACGGTTCTCATCGCTGTCTTCAACCTTGATACGCCCCAAGACATTGTTCCATGCCTTACGACCGGCCTCTTTTGTCTGTTCAAAAGTCTTATTACCAATTTCCTTCAAGTTCAGTTCCGCCTGTTCGGGGCTGATGAATGAGGATGCCACTTTTGCATGCACTTGTTCTCCTTTTTTCGTCGAAAATCCGATAGCAGCACCCACGTGATTGGATTGTAGTTCGAGATGTGTTTCAACCAAATGATAGTCTGCCCATACTTTATTGAAAGTAAAAGGCTTGTCGAACTCTATCACAAAGTAATTTTTAAAGTTTTGAGGAACACCGCCACTATTGCGTGTCGTATAACCAACTATTTTATTTTCTTCGGGAATCACCTTCACATACGAACCACGATCGAAAGCATCTATTACCACATAGGCATCGGAGGTTTCAGGGAAAGTGAAACGAAAATGTGCACAACGTTCTGTCGGAGCTATTTCAGTTGTCATGTCATACTCTGACAAATAAACACTATAATAATAAGGAGTGGCTTTCTCTGCTTTGTGAGAGAACCAAGAAGCACGACTATCCTGATCAATCTTCAACTGTTTAGTCATCGGCATGATTGAAAACTGACCGTAGTCATTGATCCACGGACTGGGCTGATGGGTTTGCTTGAAACCTCTGATTTTGTCGGATGCATAAGTGTAAGCCCAACCGTCACCCATCTTTCCGGTTTGTGGCATCCAAAAATTCATTCCCCAAGGCAACGCAATGGCGGGATATGTATTTCCATTGGATAGTGATATTTTCGAATCAGTCCCCATTAAAGGATTCACATAGTCTACCGGTTGCTTTTGTGCAAAGGTAGAGGAAACTCCCAATAGCAGGGCTATTGCGAAAGATAGTAGTTTCTTTTTGTTCATGGTCTACGAATTAAACTATTAATACTAGATTATCAAGTCTTTTTTATTTATGTTACAAATTAAAGCATCTTTCAGCAATTATCAGTCCTCTGATACGCCAAAATAAGAAAAAATAGCATGTGGTCAACCAAAGGATACGAGCGTCAACGAGAGTACAACCGAAAGACTAACCGTTTAAGCAATAGAGAGAGGATAATTAGCCTTTACCCTCTCTCCAATTCTATCAGAAACAAATATTTATTATTACCTAATTAATTCCATCCCGGGTTCTGATGTCCTTCCAACGCAGGATTAGCCTGAATTTCATCTAACGGGATAGGCCATAACAAAGCATATTCAGGAATGGCACCGGCTCTTGTGCTTCCATCGGGCTTGTTTTGGATTTGAGCCGATGCAAGAGCAGTCCATTTCAATTTTCCTGATTCGGTAGATGCTTCCGGATACAAACGAGTACGACGAATGTCATCCCAAATCTTAAATTCCAACGGTAACTCATGCAAACGTTCAGTCAAAATCGATTGTATTAAATCGTTTCCTGTAGCCGTCTCATCTGCCAATCCAGCACGTTTACGCACTTGATTGAGATAATATTTAGCTCCACCGACAGCATTATCTTCATGATTTGTACGTGCCAGACCTTCGGCCGCAATCAGCAAGACTTCCGCAAAACGGAATACTGGCATATTATAATCACCGTCGCGACCACTAATCAAAGCATTTTCATCAAACCATGCCCAGTTGCCTGCATTGTTCAAAGTATAAGTCTTTCCTTCAGCATCGGTATATTGCTTAAAGAAGAACTGTTTCTCATGTCCTCGAATATCATTAGAGGCATAGCTGTTAAGCAACATATCACAGGGAAGGTATGCATTATACAGCACGTCTCCTCCCGGATGGAACACTCCCCACTGGAAAGCATCTGTTCCGATAGAACGGCAAGCATAAGAGTTACCTACACTATAATTGGTGTAATTGTATTCTTTAGCATAAATGATTTCAGCAGATTCTTTCGTCGTCTTAATTACATTATATGCTGAGTTTAAATCATCAGTCGTTCCATTCGGATGAATAAGTTCGTGAGGACTGTCATTGATCACTTTCAATGCCATCTGTGCAGCTTTTCCATAATAGTCTGCCCCTCCGTTTAACGGTGCACCAGCCCATTGTAGATAAACTTGTGCCAGCAAAGTCTGCGCCATTGCTCTGGTAACATAACAGCCATTTTCATAGAACGTTTTATTTGGCAATGCATCCCCGTTGACAATATCCAGCAAGTCGGCTTCAATTTTCTTATAAATCTCTTCAGCAGAAAGACGTTCTTTGTACATACCTTCTGTAGATGTGTAAGGTTCTGAAATATAAGGAACGCCACCAAATTCTTTGACCAGCCAAAAATACCCGTATGCACGGAAAAATTTACCTTGAGCCACATAATTATTAATAGTAGCTTCATCCAGCACACCGGTCATTGTCGGAATATTGGCAATAACAAAGTTGGCACGTGAAATACCTTTATAAAACTCATGCCAGTATTTCATTGCAATATTGAAGTTACACCCTTCGGATGCCGTAGTAAATGTTCTATCCTTACGCTTATCAACGTACAATCCGGACACAATACCACCCCACATTGTCGCTTTAGGAGTCCAGCCACCGCCTACATCAGTGTTGTGTAAATAAGGTACACCACCAAAATACAATGCGTTCACCCCCGACTCCGCATCAGCTTTCGTCTTCCAGAATTGGTCAGATGATTTCATATCCAATGGTTCTTCTTTCAGGAAATCGTCGCATGAATTCAGCAACACAGAAAGTGAACACATACAAAATGCAGATATATATACTTTTAATAGTTTCATAATTCTTATGGTTTTTATAACGGTGAATTAAAATGCTACATTAAGACCGAACGTAAACGTTCTCGGACGCGGATAGGTGAAGAATTGGCGGTTAGCCCCCCATTTGTTGTCACCTAAACGAGATGAGTTATCCGGATCGTATCCGTTATAGTCCTTAGAAGTAATCAGGAACGCGTTATTCACATTCGCATACAAACGCAATGAAGACAGACCGATCTTCTTAATCAATGTTGGATTGAAGGTATATCCGAGCTGAATCATGTTACAACGCAAATAAGAACCATTGCAAACCCAGTCATCATCTGCCTGGTTATTAGCTCCCTGACCAAAGTTATTCAGACGAATTGCCTGTTCTTTACCCGACGGATTGAGAGTTGGATGCCATGCTTCCTTATAAAGACGGTCTATACCGTTAGTTAGGAAACGGGCTACAGTAGAGTGATAATATTCTTGCATCACGTCTACCCCCCATGTAAACTGAAAGTCTAAAGTCAAATCAAATCCTTTATAATTGAAGGTATTGATAAATGAGCCCATCCAGTCAGGTAATCCGTTACCGATAATTTCGCGTTTCTTATAAGTTACCTTTTCACCGATAGTGGAAGGTATGTTCATTGTCTCCGGATCCCAGTTAGACGGAATACCATCGTAAATACCGGCACGCTTATAACCATAGAAAGAAGAAAGCTCTTCACCTTCACGGATCAACATATCGTAACCCACAAAACCATCGGTTGTAATCTGACGCTTACCGGTGACAGGATCAACAGATGCACTTTCATCCAGTTTCTCTACACGATTTTTGTTGAAACCTAAATTAAGAGTGGAAGTCCATTGGAAATCATGTGTCTGAATAGGATATGCTGTAACCAGAATATCTAAACCACGATTGGAAACGGCTCCAATATTATCCATAATGGAAGAGTAACCTGTTGATTCAGGAACCGGACGGTCGAGCAACAAATCCGAAGTATACTTATAATAATAGGAAATATCGAAATTCAGTCTGTTATTGAATAAACCCAACTCGAATCCTAAGTCCCACTGTCCTGTCTTTTCCCATTTCAGGTCCGGATTAGGCATATTGTCCAGATAAGACACTACGTGCAGAGCATCACCAATGATCGTATTCGACTGGCTCACCGTAGCCAATGATTTATATGTACCAATTTCCGAATTACCTGTCAGACCGTAAGAAGTATGTAATTTCAGCTTGCTGATCAATGAGTTATCTTTCAAAAAGTCTTCATTAGAAATCATCCAACCCAAGCCGACTGACGGGAAAAATGCATATTTATTGTTCTGTCCGAATTTGGAAGAGCCATCATAACGACCGGTTACGGTAGCCATATACTTGTTGTCATAAGAATATGCCAGACGCAAGAAATAAGAGTTCATCGCCCACTTGTCGTAATCATTGCCTACAGAAGGACGGTTCGTTCCGGAACCTAAATTATAATATCCGTAGAAGTCATCAATATACTTACTGTCGGAAGCTTCGAATTTGGTATAATTATACTCTTGCCAAGACATACCCGCCATTGCATTAATGTGATGTTTGTTTATATCTTTCACATAAGTCAAATAGGTTTCTTCCTGCCAATACAAAGAGTTGGAGTTATTTGCAGAAGCTGCTCCCTCGGAACTTTGATTAATCATCGGACGCGGAGTGAACGGCGTATAGTTAGCATCACGATTATTGTGGTAGTCGATACCGAACTGGGTCTTCAAATCCAATCCTTTCATGAGATGGAAAGTCAAAGCAGCATTACCAAAAATCTGCGTACGATATTGCATAGCCTGCATCCGTTCGAGCAACTCAACGGGATTACCTACACCTTCCGGGCTGAATCCTTGTTTTCCGCTATTAGGATCAGTCTGATTATTGAGAATAGAGCTTGTATTAATAATGTTCGTCTGCGTATATTCACCATCCAGCTTAACCGGTAAGAAAGGCAACTGTTCGATCATCGTACGCAATGCGCCTTGTCCGTAAGGGTTATCAGAAGTTCTATTACCCCAAGTATGATTTACTAATAAATTAACGGAAGTAGACAGCCAATCAGTCGGTTTGTCATCATACGCCAATTTTGCATTGATACGTTTGAAGTAAGAATTCAACAAAATACCCTGTTGATCGGTATAATTGATGAATGCTCCGATAGAAGATCCTTCTCCTGTACGTTGGATACTGATCTGATGGTTATGAGAGATGGCAGTGCGGGATGCTTCATCCTGCCAGTTGGTATTATATTTCGGAGAACCGTCTGCATTGAACAAACGTTCGTCTGTGAATATCTGTGACAGATCAGTTGTGAAGTTCTTGCCTTGAAATTCGTTGGCATTTTCCAATCCCTGCTTGAAGGTAGACATCCATTCGTTAGCATCCATTACATCTATTTTTCTAGCCATCTTACCGATAGACAATGAACCATCATAGGAAACATGGACTCCTTTTCCTGCATTACCGCGCTTGGTAGTCACCATGATAACACCATTCGCACCACGGGCACCATAGATGGCAGCAGAGGAAGCATCTTTCAATACTTCGATAGATTCGATATCATTCGGATTAAGCAATTCGAAGTTTGACATCACCACTCCATCTACTACGTACAGCGGTGATGCCGACGCGTTGATAGTAGAAATACCACGAATGATGACACGTGATTCTCCACCCGGCTGACCGGTATTAGAGAAGATATTCACACCGGCCACTTTACCCTTCAATCCGTCAAGCGCATTGAATGATTGTGCTTTCAGCATGTCTTTACCTTTGGCTGTGGAAATGGAACCCGTCAAGTCTGATTTGCGCATGGTACCATAACCTACAACGACTACTTCGTCCAGTGCTTTCGTATCCGATTGCAGAACTACGTTCAGAACATTACTCTTTAATTCCGAGACTTTAAATTCTTGTGTGATATAACCAATATACGAAAACACCAAGGTGGCATTGGAAGGAACAGAGAGAGTGTATTTACCGTTAATGTCAGTGATTGTTCCTGTACTACCGTTTTTAACTTTCACCGTACCACTGATAACCGCCTCTCCCTGATCATCGGTTACCGTACCGGAGATTGATTTTACAGATTGAGCATTCATGCCCAAACTCAACATCATACCTATTACAAATAAGGTAAGATACTTTAGTTTTTCATTCATAATTCCTTTAAATTTGATTAGTAATAAGGTTAATTCCCTTTAAAAAGATTGTTGCAAATAAAGGCTATTCGAATAAAAGTCCAATGCTCTACCTTGCCAAAAAAACGGCAAAATAAAGACACATATTTAAAGCACAGAATGGTAAATTAGAGCACAGATTAACACACTAATAATCAACATAATAAAATCAACAAAAGGGATTTAGAGCACAAGGTTGTGACAAACAAATAAATAATAATGTTTCCCAACTAATCACCTATACGAAAGAATTTAACCTGACAATCAGCATACCTTTCGCTGTTCCCGATAATCTTTCGGTGTCATCCCGAACCGACGGGTAAACTCTTTATAAAAATAAGACCGGCTGGAAATACCGACCTCCATAATAACATCTTGAATAGAAAGTTCTTCATCAAGTAACAGGCGGGCTGCCTTTTCCATACGGTAACTCTTTATTAAATCACCGGGAGCAGTATTGGAAATTTCCTTGAATTTACGATAGAACTGACGGGAACTCATTGCCATACGATCAGCGATCAACGTTGAGCCCAGTTCTTCCTTGTCCAGGTTTTCTTCAATCACCTTTAACAATTTACGAATAAAATCAGCTTGTTCGGTAGTTGTACAGACAATCTGTCCCGCCAAATCTCCCAGTTCCTCCATATATATCTGCTTCGCTTCCCGCTTTCCATAAATAGCATTATGGACAACTTCCCGCAAGAATAATATATCATAAGGAAGTACAATATAAGAATCAGACCACAAGATCAGTTCCCGCTGAATGGCCGAACCAACTTTCCAGGTTAACAATGGAATAAAAGCTGTCTTTGAAAGCAGAGTACGATTCCGGCTAACATACTCCATAAAAGTACTTTCAGCATTGGCATACATTGTCATATCCACTAATAATAGAGCCGGAGCCGACCGACGAATTTCGTCAAAAGCAAGCTGCACACTCTTTACTTGATGAACCACGTATTCATCAGCCAGGAAATTACTAATCAACCAAGTCATTTCATCTCTGTCTTCCAACAAAAGCACAGTTTTTTTCCCTTGTTCACCTGCTACTGTCAAGACCGCCGGTTCAAAGATAATCGTCAACCGACTACCACTCTCATCATCATCATAACGAAGAACGGCATGAATACGTTCCAAAGCTGACCGTACAAAACCTAAAAGTAAATGCACAACAAACACATGATCGGAATCTTTCTCCGTCACTGAAGAAGCTTTATCTGAAAGATATTCATACAACGCTTTCGCAGTAGCATCTTTAGAAGAAAAATGTAGCTGCATCTTACCATCCTGTTCTGACATTTCTACTATTACGCCATGAGTACCTTTCATTTCAGTAATCCGGAGATAGCAGCAATAAAGAATACTGTATAATGCATTCTTGTAAACTGGAAATGTTAAGTGTTCCGGAATCATTGACGATATAGAAGAATGATCAATCCCTTGTTCTTCCAACGTACGTAACACCTCTTGAGAAACTCCCTGTATACTCATACGTGCAGAAACAATAAACCGATCCGGAAAGAACTGTTTAAGTTCTTCCAAAAACAGAGCGTCAGGATTAAGAAGTGCGTTCATCACAGTTTCGCGTATCAGTGACACTTTCTCAAGACATTGCTCATAAGAAAGATTCTCTGCACGCAATTGGTCACAATAATTATAAATAAGAGTAAAATCTTCAAGCATCCTACGGTTTGTATATACAGTCTCGGATTTCCGGCAACTTTCTGTCCCCATCAGTGTTTTCATCATCCGTTCCTGAAGGTAGTTTTTACGTAGTAAATATATCACGTACCCTAACAGCAACAAGAAAATGATCAAATAAACCAAATAAGCCGCCACCGATCGATACCAGGGAGAAAGGATATATACCGGAATAGAAAAATGCCGATATTCCGTATCAAATACATCCCTCTTATAGCGTACCTTAAAGATATAATCACCTGCCGGCACTCCTGTATATGAGGCTTCATTAATACTACTAAAAGAGGTCCAATCCTTATCATATCCTTCCAACTGGTAAGAATATTCTATATCTTCTCCTGATAAAAAATCCGGAACAACAAAAGAAAGTGCAAATGAAACCTCCGTCCCCTTCAACTGTAATGCCTTACCATCGTCTGTATAGTAATCTCCATCCCCCTGAACCACTTGCGTATGTCCAACAGTCAACTTACGTAACAAAATATCCGGATAAAATTCCGGAGCAGCCTGCACCTCTTTATCCAAATAAAGCAACCCGTCAATCCCACCGAAAAAAAGCTCCTGTGTATATGGACACATGTAATAAGCATCATCACTAAACTCACCGATTTGAACACCTGCACTGTAAAAGTAGGCATGTGATGAGCCATTTATCGGATTATATTTAATCAGCCCCCGATTCGTACCAAGCCATAAGAGTCCGTTCTCATCTTCAAGTACACCATGAATCATATCATTGAGCAAACCTTGCTCCCGTCCGATATAGGTAGCTTTCATCTGTTTTCCATTAGAATTCAGACATACCAATCCTGATGTTGTCCCTACATATAACAACCCTTCTTTGGTCCGATACAGGCTGAGCACATCGTCTACCGACTTATGAAGCATTTCTTTCAAAGAAATCACTTTATATTCTTCAGTCCGCTTATCAAACCGTACGAGTCCTTTCTCCCGACTGCCAAGCCACAAAATAGAATCCCCTTCGGGCAACATTGGATAGAACATCGTAATTTCTCGCTGACCGTGAAAAAAATGATAACTTTTCTGCGACTTGAAACGAATGGTACCTACCTGCTTCTCAAGTATTAATTTATGAAAACCGGAACCGGCTGTCACCACATAAAGTACACTATCATTTTCCTCATAAATGCCATGTATCTCGGTGGGTTGTGCCGGCAGATTCTCCACAGAATGCAAAGCTTTGTCTTCAAAAGAATAGTAAAATAGTCCCGGATCTCCAGATCCTATCCAAAAGCCATCCATATAACGGCTTTGAACCAATTTATAAACGGGAAATTCTTTATTCCATCGTATATAAGACACAACATTTTGCTTTCCTTCAGGAGAGTAAACTGTAACGGCAGAAGCCTCCTCATTCTCACGATAATCCGGTATATGCAGCAGTCCATCACCTTTCGTCCCGAACCATAGCCCACCACTATTGTCTGTCATAACAGAACGTACCTGCCTGCTTAAGTTAGATGACAGTTGATTGAGCATCAAATTGGTGGCAATAGAATATTTCTTAGCATACATAATCGTTCCTTGTCCGTCCGAAGCAACCCATAAGACATTCTGATGAGGATCTCGATAAATACTATATATACGTACATTCCGGTCGACCACTTCTTCTTTATATTTTTGTGAAGTACGGAGACGGACTAACCCATTCGTTCGAAAACCAATAATAATATCTTCATAGAAAAGGGCTATTCCTGCAATAGTTCCATTCTTCTGCACTAATGAAGAAAGGTTACGAATATAAATTTTAGATTGTCGGGAAATATCATAAACATAAAGATCATGCTCACTATCGATAAAACAGAGAACGCCATTCTGATAAAAGACATCTTCAATAGGTTTCGCATGAAAATTAGTAGATGAAACAGTTGAATGAATTGATAATGTGTCACAATCAAAAGCATCCTGCGAAACCTGTAACAGCTCCCCTGTTTGTTGGGTGAAAATCCACAAAACACCATCATCCGTTACGAACGCCCGTTTATCCATATCCTCTACGGGTACTTTCAGATTCTTAATCTGTACAAATCGTTTATAAGATGTATTATAGTAGAAAATTCCACCATGACTCACCACCCATGTGTTTCCTTTAGAATTGGAATGTAGATAATAATCATCTGTAAAGTCATAATATCCGACAACTTGCCGTGAATTCTGTGAAAGACGATTAATCCCCAAATGAGTAGAAATCCACAAACAATTATTATCCGCCTGCTGAATAGAATGGATTACGTTGTTACTCAAAGCCTTGGGAGCTGAAAAATCGGAACGGAAAACTTCCATGCTTCTGCCGTCATAACAATTGACTCCATCGTAAGTACCGAACCACATCAACCCTGTATTGTCTTGAAAAAGACAAAGCACAGCGCTATTAGATAATCCTTGCTGATAATCTACTTTCCGGAAGATATATGAATCTTTACCACCATCTGCCTGACAGATCAATGAATAAATCAATAGAACAAAAGGAAAAATCAAGCGCATTTTCATTGTGTTAATCATTAATATCATCTATTAAATATCAGGCAATCGCTTATATGTTTTGTTTTGCAGTGCGAAAGAAAATAGCCATTAATAATCGATGTCTTTGATTCTCTTTACACAAAGATACGTTTTTATACGGAAAATGCAACTCTATTTTATCAAGTACCTCTATTTTTCAACAATTACTTCACTACTAAGTTCACACAATCTAAGAGTCTGCCTCTTCCATTTTTCAATGATCTCATCATTATAAATAATGCAATCAGTTTTATTTTCATGCCGTACGTTTATCAATATGCATATTTAAGCCATGTGTTTATCATTGATATAAGACCTATAAAGTTGTATACCAATTGATATTCTTGTGGTGTATCTATGCTAACGACGCAGAGAAGTAAGCTTTGTTGATTACTTCTCTCTCAACACTGCTTACTTCTCATGTAATCTATTAATAGAAAAGTTGCTCTTGATTAAGTCCAAACTTTCTTTTTATTAACAGTAAAGTTGCCTTTCATCCCTCAGGGAAAACGCATGAGTGCTAATTGTTTAATAATCAATAGTTCCCTTCTCT
>OHMU01000588.1_pt1 | contig 15202 bp, 10 predicted proteins | sample 1569441 | NCBI WGS metagenome assembly OHMU01 (sample SAMEA3879527, study PRJEB24766) | human gut metagenome | biome: human-associated habitat; feature: feces | place: USA | collected 1985/1987 | reverse complement strand
CGGGACGGCCGGGGCATCCGCAAGGGCAACGAGGTGGCCAAGCTCTATGCGGACAACAAGGTGGACGTGATAATCTACGCAGTGGAGAAGTCGCTTGACAGCTACAAGTTCAACCTGCTCTACAACAAGCAGCTTTTCATCACCCAGCTCAAGCAGAACAACATGGGTTGCCGTACCATCGACGAGGGAGGCATGGACGAGAAGGGAGGCATACCCTTCTCCGAATACGTGGCGGTGCTCTCCGGAAATACCGACCTGCTCGACAAGGCACGGTTGGAGAAACGGATTGCCGGCATGGAAGGCGAGCGCAAAGCCTTCCAACGGGGCAAAGGGGAATCACGCATCAAGCTGGAAACCTTCTTGGCGAACCGGGCAAGCAACGATGACATCATTGCCCGTGTCAAGAAAGACAAAGCCGCCATCGAGAGCCGTATGCAGTACGACAAGGAGGGCAATAAGCTCAACCTCTTGAAGATTGACGGCGTGGCAAGCGATGATCCGAAAGTGATTGCCGCCAAGCTCCACGAGATAGAGGACAGGGAACGCACGCACGGCCAGCCGAAGGTCATCGGCTCGCTCTATGGTTTCGACATCGTTGTCAAGACCGATACCACCGTCAAGGACGGTCTGGACTTCTGCGAGAACCGTTTCTTCGTGCGTGGCGAAGGCAACTTCCTCTACAACTATAACAACGGCCGCTTGGCGGTCGATCCGAAAACCGCCTGCCAGAACTTCATCAACGCCTTCGACAGCATCCCCCGCCTGATAGAGAAATACACGAGGGACAACGAAGCCATTGAGAAGGAACTCCCCGTCCTGGAACAGGTCGTCGGGGAAGTCTGGAAAAAGGAGGACGAGCTGAAGCAGCTCAAGGCCGACCTTGCCGCTCTCGACCGCAAGATCCTGCTCTCCCTCAAATCAGTGGATGCGCAGGAAAAAAGCACCGACGGAGTGATTGAAGTCGTGCCCTCCCAACCGGTAACGCCCGACGGACAGGATAACGCCCCCGCCGCCGGCATACCCGTCGCCGATGCTCCGCCCGGCAGTCCCTCACCGGGCAGTGTCCCCACACAGGACACGCCCCCTGCCGAGCCTTATGTCCACCGGATGCCCGACTTCCTCGCCGACAGGCAGCGCACTCCGCCCAAACTAAGCGGAATGCCCAAAAGCATCAGCATCAAAGAGGCAATGGGAGCGCTTGGCGGCAAGCTCGTCATCGGAGGCGTCCCCAAGTCCGGCAACAAGGACGATCCCGATCCTGACCGGCCCGAAAAGCCCAAACCCAAGCTGAAGTTATAGCTCCTGTAACCGAAGCCATAAAAACAACCCCACTCCGCCGGCTTCCCATGAAACAGCGGAGTGGGGTTTATGATAATAGAATAGCCTTTTCAACGTATCAATATTTTTAGAGCATCAGGAAGTGGTTTATTAACATTTTCCTGTATTTGATTGATGCTGTCTTTGCTTGCAACGAGGAATGGAGCCATTGCCTTAATTTCATCTTTTGACAAATCTGCAAACATATTCACAACAATTCCCATAGCCATCCAACGATTGTAATTTATTGATATATCTATTGAAAATTCTAAAAGTTCCTGCTTCTCTTGCAATATTTGTGTGCTTTTCATCAATAAATGAGCATAGCTTACTAAAATATCAACATCCTCAAATTGAACCCAATAGTAATTATTTTCTTTATACGTTGTCAATAACAAATTTGCGATATTACCAATTTCTTTTTGTTTATGTTTAAGAAGTAATAAGAAATTATCTCTCTTCAATACTTTTAAATCCTGAATTAAAAGCCCTAAATCATTTTGCGAGGTAAGCAAATATTGATAAATATCTTCTGCAAATTGTACATCATTTACTCCTGCTTTATGTTTTGAAACTATATCCTCTAAAGATAAAGCTGTCATTCTGGTTTTTTTGCAAATGTTCAATGCATTAATAATTTCTGATACGTTCTGATAACGATCATTTGGCATCACTTTTGTACATTTACCAATAATCGAAAAAATATCAGCACTTACTTTTGAAGAATTAACAAAAAGTGGACTTTCTCCATCTGAAAAGACGTAATAGAGCAATTTACCAATAGAGTATATATCACTCCTTTCATCAGCATCTCGACCTTTTCCGTCTATATATATTTCAGGAGCTACATAGTCATAAGTTCCCATAGTTTTATCATTTGTTGGAGTTAGGCATACAGAATCACGATTAATGAATTTTCCTAACCCAAGATCTGCAACTTTGACAATTCCTTTATATAATAGAGCATTACTTGGTTTAATATCTCGATGAATAATCTTTTGATTATGTAATAATTGAATACCTTCACATACTTGTAGAGAATAATCAAACTTTTCCTCTTCAGTTAAAATTCCATCTACAGCATCTTCTAATGACTGCTCACATAATGGCATGATAAAATAGGGTGGAATAGCATCTAAATTTTCATCAATTACATTGATTATATTAGAATCGTGAACTGATTTCATAATTCTAACTTCACGTTTAAATCTCAAAATAGATTCTTCATCATCCGTTCTACACGTTTTTAAAGCATAATAATTTCCATCTTTGCATACACGAAAAACAGTTCCCATACCACCTTCACCAATATATTCTATTATCTCATATTCATCAATTTTATTTCCTATTTTCATGTCTATATTTACTAAATTTTATATATTATTTCTTACATATCTTCCATTGAAAAAAGCCTGCTCTCTATCTCATACTTAAACAAGGCTTTCTTCCGTAATTCCTCTACTTTGAGTGCAAACAAATCCGGCTTGAAATTTTTGGATTGTCTTTTCACCTCTGCCACCAGAGCTTTTTTCTCTTCCGCATATAGTCCGACAATATCTATTTCATCCTGATCTTTATTATTCTTGCCTTGCCACCAAGAGCCTATATCTGCAAATTCCTTGCTTTCCATCATCTGTTGGCGGAAATACATTTCCAGAGCCAAACCGGAGAATGTCGGATAATCCTTTTTTATAATATCTGCCAGGCGTTCAAAATTCTGTATCTCTATATAATTTTGATACTTGATAAAATACCGGAACCAAAAACGCAAAAACATATCCGAAACTTCATAACGGACTGTCTGGGAACCCTCTTTGGAGAGTATGGGCCGTTTCTTCTTTACCAGATTATAGTCTTCTTCCAATCTCTTCAATTGTCCGCCCAGACTCATTCCACCCATAACCGCTTCCATTTCCGGCAGGGTGTTCTTACCATTGGAGATTGCTGATAAGATAGAAAAGTAATTACCGTATTTTTTTCCGAACTCCTGTATCAGCAAAGCCTGTCCTTCAGTCAGAAAGGATGAATCGGGTTGCAACATGAAATCGACCATGCTTTCCATGCTTGTACATCCATTGTCCATAAACTGCTCGATATACTTTGGGACACCACCGGTAAAGGTATAGAGTGCCAACAAGTCATCTTTAGTATAGTCAGCCTTATGATCCGATATGATTTCTTTCAATACGGAAGTAGTAAAAGGAGCTAACTTCATGATACTGTCAGCACGGCCATACAGCGGTTCTTTTGAATCCCTGAAGATTTTATTCATAAGGGTATAGACCGAACCGCTCACGATAAGATTGACATGGCTCTGTTTCCTCAGTCGATCCCAAGTATCCTGCATCAAACTGTAAATCTCTTGATTTATGTAATAGAACTCCTGAAATTCGTCTATAACCAGATTATATTCCATCCGTGTTCCCAAATCCATTAAGAAGCGGAACATTTCTGCAAAGTTGGTAAGTTCCGGTACATAAATATCAAGTGCCTGCCGGATCTCGGAAGTAAATCGTAGACAGAGATCTGTTTCATTGCTTCGGCTGACAAACAAGTACACCGTAGGAGTATCCTCGCAACTCTTGAATATAAGACTGGTCTTGCCGATACGTCGCCGACCGGTAAGGACAGTCATTTGGGAATGCACGGAAAAGGATACTTGGCGAACCTTTTCCAATGATGCTAACTCTTTTTCTCTATTGTAGAATTTCATATCCTTATCATTTTATGTTCGATTTCACTACCGCAAAGTTTACCACTGTAAAATTTACGGCGGTAAATTTTGTAAGCAATAGCAAAGTTACTAATAATTTTGAGAATATAATATGATTAAAGCACTGAAAACCAAAAAAGAGTAAATACTTAACATTTCAACTCATTTACGATACCGTATTATACTAAACCAACTAACATATATTCCAACTTCGAGACGCTATCTTCCACTATATCACTACAAAGCAAGAAAAAAACTTCCTACAAAGATGACGAAACCATAAAATAATCCCACTCCAGCAATTCTAATATACAACTGACAGAGTGGGATTGCTTAGTCTGAAGAACTAAATTTTATCTGTAAATATTTTGTTTCTAAAAACAGCTCGTTCTAACAGGGTTGAATATTTTATTACTTCAATATACATTTCTCCGTCTCTTCTGTTCTCTCCTCCATCTACTGGATAATTGGGGCAAAATAAATAATCAAAGTAATAAGCTTTTTTAAAAAATGGATTTGCTCGTTTAACTTCACTAAGGGTAAAACTTTCTCCTATCAAATAAGCATAAAATGTCGTTATTTCAAATCTTTCTTTTGCGTATTGCCTGATTAAGCCTGCATATTGAGAAACTTGTGATACAAATTTAGACACATCTGCATCCATACTTTTTAGTTCAATGATAATACATTTATGTTCTTTAGGAAATAAAAGTATATCTGGACGATTTCCTAATTTATCTCTATTGTAGGCTGTAAGCTCTTCAAGCTCTTCTTTTGTTAAATCTTCTCTAAAAAAAAGTTCACTTCCTACCTTTATATTTCTTAATTCAGATTCAGAAATTCCCTTATAGTGTATAAAATCATCATTTATCATCCATAAGTTACTATCCAATGGATTATCAGAATGTTGACTAAATAATATATTATGCAAGAAACTTTCATGATTAATCTTTTTCCCCTTGGAATTCTTTTGTTGACAATCCAATTGTTTATCTAACGTTTTCTGCATTAAATCTAATATTATTTTTCTTTTCGAAATATAACGCACCAACTCAGTTCTGTTAATTTGTGGAACCAATTCAGAAACTCTCTTTACTTTTTCATTAAGTTTCTTCTTAAAGTCTTTTGAACTTGGAGTAAGTTCCTTCAATGAATCCATTACTGATTTTATTCCGGCATCATGTTTCGCTGATATATCTGCATTATATTCATATACTTTCTTTAAAATACTTTGATCTGAATCCCCTGCTTTATATCCTACTTCATTTAAAACCGTTCTATCTAACGAAAACATTTCTGCAAGTTCATCTATCTGAGCCTCGAATGATTCCTTAACTTTACTTATAGATTTATAATGTGTTGTTATAGAGGAAGTAACTTTTTCCTCAATGTCATCGGTTAAAATCTGTTCTTCACCAGAGAAAAGATTTCTTTTTTTAAGAAAGTCTTTTCTTGAATAGATAGCTAACTGTCCTCTCAAATCACTATCTTGTTGAGTTAGATAGGAACTTGAAATCAAAAACAACAAATAACTATTATTTATTTTAGGAGAATCTTTTATTAGTGAAAAATCAATACCTGACACTTCCACTGTTTCATTCTTGCTTGTCAGTTTTACCTCATTTCTTTTTTGTATAGAACAAGGTAAACTATACGAATTAATTATGAATTCTTCCGTATTGGGTGTTTTTATAATAGTATTTCCATCTACAGATATTTTAGAATAATTCACTTGTACAGAATCGGTATAATCTGGCTGTGGAATATCTTTTCCTGTTATTATCTGATCACTATCTTTATTATGAATACTGTTAATATAACATTCTAACTTTATTTGCTGAAGATTATCTCTATTTAGACAAAAGCGACTTAAGTAATGAATCAATATTCTATCTCTTAACTCTATTGTCGTAAGTTCATTATATTTTTCTTGATCTTCATCATTTAAGGGATAATAAAAAGAAACCATTGTTCCTATTGGTGTAGCTATATCTACTACTTCTTTTTCACTTGACCATATAACCGACTTTTGTGTTGCATAAAAATTTTTAGACAATACAATTCTTCTTTTATATTTCAAACCTTCTTCCTCAAAGACACTATATATATCTGTATTATTAAAGAAGTGTAAATATTGCACACGTCCTGTTCCAAAATTATTTTGCCCTTTAGATTCATCATATAATCTTCTTAGACGCCCAAAGTTATCATCATTAAATCCAATTCCTGTATCAATAATATCAATAGACAAAAAACTGTATTGTTCTTGATTCAATGTTTTTGCCTTGTTAATTCTAATGGTAATAACATCATCTTTACCTGATGTTGCCTCTAAAGAATTGCTAATCGCCTCAAATATTGGTTGGAGATATGAAGAATGTTTTTTTACATGCTTCTTCATTAGTGTTGGATAAGATATATCTTGCGGTACAAATGTACCATTAACCAATTCTTTATACATAGCTATTTTATTAGAATTTAGGAAATATGATTCAACAAATATATAACAAGTTATTAAATATCGCTATGCGATTATTATTTTTATATTACAAAACAATTTTTGATTATAAACTTTCTCATAGTTTTATCCTACGAATAAGCTATTCATCCAAAAAACGCTTTAAATCATAATACATGGAGCGTGTAATTTCATTCTGATCTTTCTCCGAAATAAAATCAAATCCACACTTCAAATAGAATCCAACCGCATCATGGTAGGCATCCACCGTAATAAAACGACATCCGGTACGATTTCCGTGAGTGAACATAAACTTGATTAAGCGGATAATATCCCTTCCCAATCCCTGTCCTGCATATTCTTCTGATACAGCCAATCTTCCGATTTTAACAGCAGGATAATGTCTTCTGCGTTTGGCATTGGCAACGCGTCTGCTCAACCTATTCCATATGGAACGTTGGTCAGGATCAAAGGTTATCTTATCATTTAACAAGCTAAAATAAGCAACAGTTTTCCCACATGACAAATCTTCAAGCAGATAGGTGACAGCCATCAAGTCTGCCAAATATTTTTGAGAGTCATCAAATAAAAAACCGTTTAAGTCATTGTCTTTGCACTTAAACGGTTTTATGTTAGTATCTACCTTTAACGGTACAAAATCATAATTTTCAATAGCCATTGTTACAATGCGAATGAAGCAATGGCTTTGAACTTCTCATAAACTTTCTTTGCAGCTTCTTTCTCTTCCTTGCTTTCAGGTTTGAGATTTGCCATTTTTTCCGCAAAGCGTTTTGCATCCTTACCGGTTACAACCGGAGTCTCTTTAATAGGTCGAGCCATAGCATTTATATGATTAATATTACATTGCAAAGATACAGTTTTTCTTTCATTATAAAAAACTAATCAGCCTACTTTTAGACAAATACACAAAAAATAATACCATGCCGGACCGCTGTCCTTTGGAGTATCACCATTCGAACAAGAAAAGAAACTTCATCCTGTTTCACAACTGTATGAAGTCATTGCCATGACAAACACCAATACGCAGTTTGGGATTTCCTGCCTCACGGCAGTAGTTTCACCGGTACAAAGCAAAAACATGGACTTATTCTTTCGGCAGCGGATAGCTCTCGGACAGCTTGTCCTCACGTGCCTGCCGTTTTATTTCGTTCTCGTCGAAGTTGTTGCGGATGAACTCGTGCAAGTCCGACTCCTTGTAATATGTCTTGTGATATATCGAATAGAACTTCAATACCCCGTTATTTCGGTATCGTTGCAACGTGCGTTTGCTGATACGCAGCAACAGGCATACTTCCTGATTGTCGTACAGACGCTCTCCGTTCAGGTAGTTCAGGTGCTTTTCCCTCGTTTCCGCCTTGTCCAGCTTCCGTGAGATGCGGTACAGCTCACCCATGATACGTTCCATCCATGCTTCAAATTCCGTTTTATCTACTAACATACGCTTTCCTCCTTAAAAGTTCCCGATAACATAATAGCTCTGGTTATCGGATGATTTCAGAATGATTTCTTTCTCACGCATGAACCTGATGTAGCTTTTCGCCGTACGCTCCTTCACTTCCAGTATCGACTGGATTTCTTCCGCAAGCTCCACATAAGTAACAAAGCGCCTCCGGCTGAATACCTCTTTGGCCACCGCTACAAGCTCGTCCTCTTTGCGCTTGTCCTTTTCCTCTTTCGGCTTTTCGCCCAGATAGACGTGCATGGCCTTTTCCTTATCCCACGAAAACTGCATGATAGGTACGTCCAGCGGACTTCCATCCCTTACTTTCAGAGCCTTCACCACCGACACGGCCGGATCGCTGTCCTTCTCTATGGAAAGGATCGCCGCAGCCTTCCGCTGCAACTCGCTTCCCAAGTGTCCCCTCAGCTTCAGCCCGTTGGGGATAAAATGCAGTACCGTAACGATACACGTCTTGTAGATACCGGCCAGCCGGTACAGTTCTTCCACGACGGCTATGCTCTCCGCTTCATCGTTGGCGCATTTTATCAAATCCGCAATCCCGTCTATCACCACCAGATGGACACCGCCATATTGATAATGGTATTTGTCCAAGCTCTGGATAATGGAAAGCAGGCGTTCTTTCCGGCTCATTCCCGTAAGACAATACGCCTTGAACCATTCCGGCATCGCCTCACGTCCGCATCGCCGCAACAGGTTGCTGATATTCTTATACAGCTGTACTTCGCTCTGTTCCGTGTCATAGAACAGTACCGCCTTGTTCCTGCCGTTTTCGTGGAGCGTAACGCCCAGCGCATCCACATCCGTTCCGGTGGGACGGATAGCACCGGCAATCAGTGCCGCCACATAGTTACTTTTTCCCGTGCCTTCTCCGCCGGTGATACAAAGCAGGTTGCCTTGAGTTCCGAGAGGCACGTCATTTACCGATACGATCATCTGTGCAATGGGAGGCGGGTTGTTGAAATCCACCTCGCAGGATTTCAATGCCGACATGGTTTCGCTGTATAAGGTTTCCAGATAGTCCAGAAAAAGTTTTATCAAATCCTCACGGCTGTTCCCCAGCATGAAGTAGTCCGATACATCCTTTTCCGTCTTTGTACCGGCAAGCGGGAGCAGCAACCGTTTAACCCCGTATTCTTTCAGTTCCTCTTCACGCTTCGCCGAGCTTTTCAGCCCGGTACTGTCCACATCATAGAGGAGGATGATATGTTTGAACCGGAACGAAAGCCGGTGTATGACAGCCGCAGGGATAAAAGCCGTTTCCGAATTGAAACAGATTGCATGGAAGCCGTGTGCCGCCAGACTCATTACGTCCTTTTCCCCGCCTGTGATAAAGAGCAGATCACCCTTTGCCGGCAGCTGCTCCAGCCCGAAACAGTAGTTGTCGCCAAAATCACCGGCATACAGGAACCGCATTTGTGAACACGGACGGTAAACCTTGATATGCTGTTTCCCCATATATCCGAACATCGGTTCATCGACACTTGTCATGCAGGAAAAAGGCTTCCTTTCCTGATTCTCACTGCTGAACTTCTTCAGCGATACCGTCCGGTACGCTTTCAGAACATTTTCCCCGATTCCCGATTTGCTCCAAAAGGCAAGTTCCGCAGCCGTAAAGGGCTTTTGCACGACAGTATAAGGCCGGACGCTTTTCGCTTTCGGTTCTTCCAATACCACTTCACTCTTTTGGGGGACTTTGCTATGGCTCACATGATATTCCTCATGTGCGGACAGCCCCAAATGCAGATCACGGTTTATCATTTCCATGATCTCGACAAACTCTTTAGGCTCCTTGCAGCTAAGGCCGTTCAGCCTGCCCACCAGCTCAAAGCAGTCCCCCGAATAATCCTCGTTCCCGAAATCCTTCATTTTAAACACACCGGCCTTACGTTCGTAATAAATATTGCACGAAGCCTTCGTATCCTTATAAAAAGGGTTCAGGAAGTTCTTTCCCACCTTGAAGTCCACCGGCAGGTAATAGCGGAATACGGAAATGCCTTTTTCCGTCATTTTCAGTATATCATCCTTTCTTATCATTGCCGGTTCTCGTTAGGTAGTTCTTGCGAAAATCCTCCAATGTTTGAGGCTTGCACCGAATGGTACGCTCTTCCAGACAGCGTTCGACCTCCGACAGCTTGTACATACACCGTCCACGCAGCATGGAGTAGCTGATCAGGTTTTCATCCCTCAGGCGTTGCAATGTACGTGTACTGATTCCCAACGCTTCCGCCAGTTGGTTGCTGTCCAGCCAAGCCTCCTTTTTTTCTTCTGAAGGCAATTGCGCTTCGGCTACATACCCGGCGATCTTTTCAATCTTACTCACAAGCGATTTATACGCTTCACTTTCAATTGTAATAACTTCCATAACAAACTTAATTTTCAGTGTTTGCCGCAAAAGAAGAACAATAAAAAGAGTTGGAAGGTATAGTACACGTGTAGTACACCATGATTTTTATGTATCTCGATAAATAAAATGGTGATTGCGCCAGACCGATGAGCGTTTTATCATCTCCCAATAGCCCATATATTCAATATCAACATGCTTATTGAATAAAAAACATCTATTTTATTCAATACAGTGATTTAATTGAATAAAGAGGGCAACATCCGCCCGGTGCAAGGGGCAAACCTATCTATATATATAGGTTCGCCCCTTGCACTGGGGATCTTTTTTAATGATTTAATAATCAAATGTTTGGAAAATAAAAAGTAATGCCCTATCTTTGCGGCATCAGAGAACGGCTGACAAACGAATGCCTCTCACTGACAACAAGCGTTCCTATAAATCGTTACTAATTCGTTACGGTACAATTTTTCAAGGTTTACAAGAGCTTATAAATCAAAGATATAGACCGCTACGGTGAAACCCCAGGCGGATCACGAAACATAAAATTAATCCCTTGATAATCAGTCGTTATCAAGGGATTTTTATTTTAATATTCTTCACATATACTTATTCTACAAGCATAGAGCGACACGGTAATTCGATTATAAAAGTAGTACCTATCCCCAGTTGGGAATCGACTAATATCCGCCCGTTCATCTTCTCGACGATCAGTTTGCAGATAGGTAAGCCCAGACCGGCCCCTTGAGCAAAGGAATCCAATTTCTCAAACCTTTCGAATATCTTTTCAAGCATATTCTGTGGGATGCCCCGACCGGTATCTTTAACACCGATTCTGACAGATTGGTGATCTACCTCATAGAAGACTTCCACGTGTCCGGTGGTAGTGTTCTTTAAGGCATTCGAAAGGAAATTACTCAAGATCTGTTTGATACGCAATTTGTCCAGTTCTACCAGAGAATCATGTGCCGGATAGTTAGTCAGAAGTTCAACGCCGGATGGTACTTGATGAGCATACTCCGCTACACTCTCGTCAAGAAGCTCGGTAAGGTTAACCCAGTCCGGACGCAATTCCAGATAACCGGATTCTATTTTAGAAAGATCAATTACATCATTAATCAGATTTAATAATAGTTTGTTGTTATGTCCAATCAGAGAATTATATAGTTCCTTTTCCGCTGCATTTTCCGTACTAGTCAACAGGCTTGAAAAGCCGACAATAGCATTTAAAGGAGTACGGATTTCATGACTCATATTAGCCAGGAAAGCAGACTTTAACCGATCGGACGCTTCAGCTTTATCACGTGCCTTGACAAGCATTTCTTCTGTCCTTTTCAGTTCTGTGATATCATAATTGATGCTGATAATTTCGATAATCCGGTCTTGCGGGGCATATTTCTTTACTAACAGATTGACATGCGTCCATGTGTATGTGTCATCCTCCCTAAGGACACGCATCTCTTTGCTAAGTTTGGTAGTAAGTCCCTTTCGTGCGTCGTCCAAAAACCGAATCAACAAGGCACGGTCATCAGGGTGGAAATGCCGGTATGTGCCAAAGATGCCGGACAACGGAGTTTCATCCGCTTCACCCACATTTCTGTACCAGCTTTTTTGGGCATAGCCGTGTCCACTCAAAATATTGAAATGAGCATAACCGACCTTGGCATAATCACCGACCAATTCAAAAAACTCCTCAAACTCCTGAATCTTATTATAGGCTACCGTTGTTTCTGTCTTATCCGCATTAATCAATAGATAGTTTATTGGCTGATGCTCACTATTATATAATGTAGTCACTTTAGTCATCAGATCAATCGTACCCTGTTTTTGGGTATTCTGATAATACGATCCGACCTTCGAGAAGTCATAACGGAAAGTAAAGTCGGCGTCTTCATTTTTCTTCAGCCGTTCTTTCATTTCTTTCGGAAAAATAGGATTATCAAAAATATTGATACCCAATACGTCTTCTTTCTTCTCTATATGAAACATTTCTAATTCCTTATCGTTCAGATCCACCAATACCCCATCCATATCGTATAATTCGATCCCAATAGGCAAATACTTGAAAATGTTAGATAAGAGACGCTCACTGTATTGCAAAGCTTGGTAAGCAGATGCCATATCAGGACCATCTTGCACTTCGGATATACCATAGATGACTTCGTTTCCGTCTTCATCCGTTTCTTGAAAGCATACCTTGCTACGTACCCAAACAGATCCTTTCACCGTATCAAGCAAATACACCACCTCCGGCCGTTGATACACACCATAAGAATGAACTGTTGTAGAAAGTTGTTCCTCTTTCTGAATACGTTTATTGAAATCTTCAAAACTAATAACTCCGGTCTGATCCAGACCTAATAACTCTACTATAAAGTCAGAACATTCATAATTCGCAGTTGATAAATTGGCTTTCCACCATCCCATATTAGCGTTAGCCATCAACTGCGAGAAAAAGGTAAAATCTTGTAGTCTATTCATAACGCTATTTATCATTTTATTATTTTTCGGGCGCAAAAATACAGATTGGTAACAAATCTAACTTTCAGAAAGACACTTTTTTTAGCATATTATAAGAAGATTATTTGTGATTAAACTAAAAAATTTCCGGTTAAAACTTTCTCTAAAAGAGATTATTTCAACCGGAAATTTTACAATCGTCAAGTTCCTTATTTTACTTTTTCAAGGACTGATAAACAGCTTTTGCCATCACTTTAGCCCCTTCTTCATTCGGATGGATCTTATCCGGAAACAACTGGGGCATTCCGTCCATTGCTGCGTGAAGATCGATGACAGACAAGTTATTTTTCTTGGCAACCTTCTTTATCATCGGAATGATTTGTTTAGAGATGATATCATCGTTGATATTATCACCGGTCTGATAGGCTTTAGAAGGATAACAAAGATAAATCTTCGGTTGAGCTGGCAACGCTTTGAAAGCATCGACCATTGTTTGCAGATCTTTCGTGAAGTCGGCCTTATATTTCCAGTTGAATGATTTACTGTCATTCGTACCCAACTTGATAACAACGATATTAGGATTGAAAGCCAGCGCATCCTGATAAGCTTTTTCATTCATATAAGGATGATCGCCCTTGTTCAGCAGAGTGCGGGCACTGACTCCGAAATTCTTTACCCAATAAGCCTCTCCCAACATACGGCTCAACACAGCCGGATAACTGTCACGATCACGATTCTTGATACGTGCTCCATACGTAATACTATTTCCAATGCAAGCTACACGGATAGCATCTTTATGAGGTACTTTGAAACTACGGAGCCAAGACGTCAGTTCGTCCAGCATTTCATTCTTATAGAGGAAACCCTCGCGAATTCCCCATCCATGTCCACCGGAAGGATAAATATGAAGCACTGAAGGAACATTGTTCTTGTTCAGCGCCAAATAATAATTAACTCCGTTAGCAGGCGGAACGACTTTATCATCATCACTATATACGATAAAAGCACGCGGTGTATCTTTCGTCACTTGCTTTTCATTAGAATATTCAAGTTCCAATTCAGCAGAAGCATCTTTTCCCAAAAGGTTGTCGTGAGAGCCTCTATGGGTATAAGATTTATCCATCGTAATCACAGGATAGAAAAGAATCTGAAAATTCGGACGAAGTTCGGGCTTAGCATGAGTGGCAATGGTAGAAGCCAGATGTCCACCGGCAGAAGAGCCCATGATACCAATGTCATTCGGGTTCAAATTCCAGACATTGGCACTGTCACGCACCAATTTCATTGCTGCTTCAGCATCCGAAATGGGTAATGTACGATCACCGTTCGGCATCCGGTATTTTAGCACAATCAATGCAATACCTTGTTTATTGAAATAGGGCGCCCAATCACAGCCTTCGTGTTCGAATGCCAAATGTGAATATCCACCTCCCGGACACGCAACCACAGCACGTCCTGTAGCCAGTTCCGGCGCAGGAAGAAATACGCGAAGTGAAGGTTGTTCAATATCAAAAGGTTTCGGAGCATTTTGCGCTACCACTCGTGAACCAGCAAAAAAGAGAAGCAGCAAGATAAAAATAGTAGAGAATTTCTGTTTCATAGTATCTATGTACTTTGATTAATGAATAATTAGATGCGCGAAGATAGTAATTTTGCGTATCTTTGCAGCCCATTTTGATTAGAAAAATTATATGCAAGGAATAAAGAATCTGACACAAGGCCCTATCAATCGTCAACTGTTTAATCTGGCAATGCCGATCATGGCAACGTCGTTTATCCAAATGGCATATAGCCTCACTGATATGGCGTGGGTAGGACGACTGGGAAGTGAAGCCGTAGCCGCCATCGGTTCTGTCGGAATCCTGACCTGGATGTCCGGTTCTATCTCCTTATTAAATAAGGTGGGATCTGAAGTGAGTGTCGGACAATCCATCGGTGCGCAAAGCCAGGAAGATGCCCGCAGTTTCGCGTCTCATAACATCACGATTGCTTTGATTATTTCCATCTGTTGGGGCACACTCCTTTTTATATTTGCAGAACCTATCATACGCATCTATGAACTCGAGGATCATATTACGGCCAATGCCATCCAATATCTGCGGATTGTTTCTACCGGATTACCTTTTGTCTTCCTCTCCGCCGCCTTCACCGGAATTTATAATGCGGCAGGGCGCAGTAAAGTCCCGTTCTTTATCAGCGGCACAGGATTGATACTGAACATCATTCTGGACCCACTCTTCATTTTCGGTTTCGGGCTGGGAACCAATGGTGCGGCATACGCTACCTGGATTGCGGAAGCAAGTGTTTTCCTGATTTTCGTCTATCAGTTGCGTTGCCGGGATGCCCTACTTGGCGGCTTCCCTTTCTTCACGCAGCTAAAGAAAAAATATACACGGAGAATCTTTAAACTGGGATTGCCCGTGGCTACTT
>OHMU01000586.1_pt1 | contig 15258 bp, 10 predicted proteins | sample 1569441 | NCBI WGS metagenome assembly OHMU01 (sample SAMEA3879527, study PRJEB24766) | human gut metagenome | biome: human-associated habitat; feature: feces | place: USA | collected 1985/1987 | reverse complement strand
AAGCTATTTCTTTTATTTTTTCATCATCAGAAAAAGTAACAGAAGTAGCTCCATTAATGCCAATCATATGATAAACAATACCCGGTTCGCCCGTTTCATGTGCCAACCCACCGGTACGATATGAAATAACATCAGGATAAACAGCCTCAGCACCAAAATCATGTTCCAGACGACGACGGGTTATTAATGGATAAAGATGCCCCCGCACATGAGAATCACCTATATGGACTATCCGTACCGGTCCTGTCATATCATTCAACTTTTGAAAGAAAGGAGAAAGCGAACGGTTCTCATCTTCTATCACATTATCCAAAGAATGAGTAAAACTCGCCGGAAGTGAATCATGTACTGTTATCAGCCGCATGCCCCGATGCATTTCCTTTGTTTCACCGGGTATGCGAAGCGGCTCCAACGGCCGGGACAATGCCGGAATAGCATCCTGAGCATAAAGACATGGAAACAGCAAGAACAGGAACAATACCATTGCTATACCGGACAGACCAGGAAATCTGTTATTCCTCCTCATAGGCTTTCCGTCTTTCATATTGCTCTTTGCCATACATCAATGTTTCAAATAAGATACCTGCCAAATGCTTGCCTCCCTTAAAATTGATATGGGTATAATCAAGATTCGCCATTTTTTGCCCGATCATATCGACAATGCTTCCTTGACCTCCCATTGCCTCATACATATTCCAAAAAGCGATATGGCTATCAGCCGCAATGGACTGTTGATAACGGATAAGATTCTTGACTCCGGGCATGGTGCGGAGATCTCCATTCTCGTTTTTATATTCACGGTCACCCACACTGACCAGTAAAATGCTGGTTTCAGGAAAAGCTGTCTTCAAATGTTCTATCACCGAAAGCATCCCTTTCTTATAGCCATCGTATTTTACTCCCCGTTCCGTAGCCACATTCAAACCATATTGGACCACAATCAAATCGTATGGACGAAGACGTTGGAAATCGCAAAGCGTATGTAAAGGAATACTACGTAAATGAAGCCCACTGCTACCACGTACGCTAAAATTATCCAAAGATATTCCCTGCCTGCCGTCCATAGCCACTCCATAGAAAGTAACAGAATCAGCTTGTTCCACACTCCACCGTACTTGTCCTATCCTTCCTCTCACCGAAACAGCCTGCACACCTCCTGTTCCTACTTCCTCATGCAACTCTCCTTCCGCAGCATTATTCACTTTAGAACGGACAGCGGCAAAACCTTTATTCAGGAAATAAAAAGTAGAAACCTCACAGGTATCCAGTCGGGAAGCGTATTTACTCTGTCCTTTCAACTGTACATAAGCACCTTCACGAGGAAAAAAATAATGTCCGGAAATATCTTGCTGCATTTTATCAAAACCAACGGAGTCATTGGATGAATGACTGCTCCATCCCCCAAAAGTATGGCGTACCGTAGGACGGTAACCGCTGATGGAAGAGGTTACAGGAACATATCCCACTCCGCAACCACCAAATTCTTGTTGAAGCATTTCGCGCAAATCGGCAGTAAAAATATCAGCTTCTATAAAAGAATCACCGAAGTAAGCGATACGCACAGGGCGTTTCATGGTTTTCACTTTGGAAAGTGCCTCATAAAAATGTTTCATTCCCCGCATGGTGGAATCCGAATAATCCTCAATACAGGTAATACCCGTTTTACATGTATCCACAAAAATAGGTTTTACAGGAGGAGGAAGGACAATGGTGTCGGAATCACATACTTCTTCTTCCACATCCGGACGGATATCAGCCAGCAGGTCCACCTTGCGCAACGGTTTGCCGCCCACCGACATGGAGGGGAGGAAATACAGCCCCATTAACACTCCTACTACAATAAGAGTGAGAAGAAAAGTGGCCGGTATATAGTTTTTCATATTGCTATATTTGTAAATTAACCGCAAAAGTAGTGATTTTTTAGACGGAGTACTTCATGATAGAGGCTAAAAAAAGAAAAAAGACTGCGCCAGAAAGAGGGCAACAGTCTTTTTCTTTAATGATGAAAAGACAGATTCAAATCGTCTTTTCTATGTTCCACACAAAAGCACGTAATCCCAATTGTTCGGTTTCCTTATCCATTTTATGCAAAGCGTCCAATAAAGGCTCCACTTTAGTATCATCTACCACTGTCATAATGGCCGAGCACATACTGGGCCACGCGTGACTGCCATAATGCGGTTCTCCTTTTACAGAGCCGCGCCCCTGCAACTGCTGCCAATAACTGAATCCACGACAATTCTGACGGTCCAACAACGCCAGAATACGTTCGTAAAAAGCTTGGTCGAAAGTGATGAAAACTGATTTCATTATTCCATTTTTTATTTTAAGTTCTGTCATCCGGTCTCCTATTCATTTCAATCCGGATAACAACTATATTAATTATTCTTTTTTGCCTTTGGTCATCTCCGTCTTATGTGCTTGATAATAGTCATTCAGTTCACGGGAAGCTTTCATCTTCTTACGGTTACGCTTGATACCTGTACCCGCAAATGAACAGTAGAGCACCGGAACCAAAATCAAGGTGAGCACGGTAGATACAGTCAAACCACCGATTACGGACACCCCTAAAGGCTGCCACATTTCAGAACCTTCCCCTCCTCCTATCGCCATCGGCACCATGCCCAGAATAGTGGTCAAAGTGGTCATTAAAACCGGACGTAAACGACTACGGCCCGAAACAACGACCGAATGAATAACAGACATACCCCGCTCACGACATAAGGTAATGTAATCAATAAGCACGATACCATTCTTCACTACGATACCAATCAACATGATACCTCCCAACAAACTCATGACATTCAATGTAGTCCCCGTTCCATACAATGCCATCAATACCCCACTGAATGCAAACGGAATAGAGAACATAATGATAAACGGATAGGTCAGAGACTCAAACTGGGCAGCCATTACAATAAATACCAATATAATAATCAAAACAGCCAAAGTTCCCAGATCGCTGAATGAATCCTGCTGATCCTCATAAGACCCTGCCACCTGGATACTGATACCGCCAGGTAAATCCATCTTATCAATAATAGACTCACCCGCTGCCACCACACTACCTAAAGGCGCACCTGAAATCACAGCAGATACTGTTACAATACGTTCACGGTCTTTACGTTCAATAGTAGGAGGAGCTGAACGCTCCACTACCGTGCCGATATCTTTCACCCGAATCGCTTTACCTTCATTGGTATAAATCAGAATATTCTCCAAACTTTCAATACTGGTACGGAACTGGGGAGCATAACGCACCTTGATATCATATTCGTCACCATCTTCCCGATAGTAAGAAGATAAAGCACCATTAACACGGTTACGCAGATACAAAGCTGCTGTAGAAAGATTCAAACCATGTAAAGCCAGTTTTTCACGATCAAAATCCACCTGATATTCCGGCTGATAATCCTGACGGCTGATATTCACCTCAGACACACCGTTCACTTTCAATAAAGCTTCTTTCAATTCAGCGGCTGCCTTATCTGTTTCTGTAAAATCATATCCATAGATTTCAAAATCGGCAGTGGCCTGTCCACCCATGCCTCCACTGCTACCACCCAAGATAACCTGGGCTTTATCCAGTTCGGGATAGGCTTTCAGATCCTCACGCATACCATCGCAGACTTCTGCCAACGTAACAGAACGCTGATCGGGATTATAAAGGTTGATATTGAATGAAATGATATGGCTACCATTATCCTGAATAGAAGCCCAAGTATTATCCGCATCAGCCTGTCCCACAGTATAGTTACAGATACGCATCACCCCTTCATATTTCTTCAGCCACCTTTCGGTCAGCTCCTGGGCCAATGCCTGGGCACGCTCTACGCGAGCTCCGATAGGCAATTGTAATTGAACAGAAATACGACTGTTGTCTTGTGACGGAAAAAACTCTGTACCAATTCCTTTCGCACAAATCAGGCTCAGCAGAAAGAACCCGAAACAACCGGCAATAATGGTCTTGCGGTGACGGACAGCCCAGTTCAAACGTTTCTGATACCAGTTATCCAATCCATCCAACGCACGTTCTATCGGTTTGTAGAATGTGACAAACCACTTACTTTGTTTTTTTTGCAAGCGAAGCATCTGCGCACACATCATCGGAGTAAATGACAGAGCCGAGATAGTAGAAATAGTCATAATGACACACATCATCCAGCCCAACTGACGGAACAAAACTCCCGACATACCACTGACCATCGTCAACGGGAAGAATACCGCAATCATGGTCAATGTGGATGCGATAACAGAAATTGCCACCTCATTTGTTCCATGGATAGCTGCCTGTTTCGGCTCGGAGCCACGCTCGATATGGGTCGTTACGTTTTCCAAAACAACAATAGCGTCATCCACCACATTACCAATCGCAATAGAAAGGCACGACAAAGAAATAATATTCAGAGATCCCCCATCCGTGATAGCCAAATAAATAAAGGAGGCAATCAATGACATGGGGATAGTGATACAGATAATCACCGTAGCACGCCAACGACCTAAGAAAACAAATACCACCAAGACCACAAACAGAATGGCATACATAATAGTTTCCGTCAAACTGTCGATGGTATTCAAAATATTATCCGAAGTGTTCACAATAACCCCCAGTTTCACATCACTGGGCAGTGACTTCTGTAACTTAGGCAACTGCTCCATTACTTTCCGGGAAATGTTCACTGAGTTTGCTCCCGATTGTTTCTGTACAACAATCATGGCTCCCTGCACCCCGTTATTATAGGTTTCCTGAGCACGTTCTTCTACAGAATCGACTACCGTTGCCACGTCACGCAAATACACCGAAGCACCATTGCGTATACCCACTACGATATTCTCCATTTCTTTCGGGTCCTTGAATTCTCCTTCCACACGCAAGGAATAGGTATTACTGCCCACATCGAAAGTTCCACCCGGAGTATTCTTATTTTCAGCCCCGACAATGGAACTGATGGTCTCAATCGTCAGATCATATGCTTCCAGTTTGTTGGGATCACAATAAATATTCACCTCACGCTTCGGCGCACCGGCAATGGACACCGTTCCCACACCGGGAACACGAGCCAAAGGATTTACTACATTATCATCCAATATCTTATACAGAGCCGGCTGACTTTCTTCTGCCTGAACGGACAACAGCAGGATAGGAATCATATCCGTACTGAACTTAAAGATAATCGGAGTATTGACTTCATCGGGAAGCTCCGAACTCACCATATCCAATTTATCACGCACATCATTAGTCAACACATCAATATCATAGCCATATTCGAATTCCAAAGTGATAACTGATATATTTTCTGAAGACTTGGATGTAATATGTTTCAAATTACTAACCGAGTTCAACGTATTTTCCAACGGACGGGTTACGTTGTTCTCTATATCGGAAGCACTGGCACCCTGATAAGATGTCATAACCATAATGGTATTGGTATCAATATCGGGATACAAGTCTACCGGAAGTTTCGACAATGAGAACAGACCAAAGATCGCTACGGCCAAAAAGCATAACGAGGTCATAATCGGTTTTTTAACCGCTCCTTCGTATAAACTCATGTTTGTTAAATTAAAAATTAAGAACTAAAAAATCATATATAGGTAAATAAATATGGAGTATTATCAACTAATTCTCAATTTTTAATTTACTGCCACTTCCACACCATCGGCCAAACGGGTCTGACCGGCAACCACCACCTGCGAATTATCCTCCACCCCGGAAATCAATTCATATTCGGTTCCCATCCGACGTCCCAATTCTACTTTATTATAAGAAACCTTACCGTCTTTGTAGACATATACATAACGGTCGCCCGAACCGGCACGTTTCACAATAGCCTGATCAGGAACCACCACATGCCGCAATGTACCAAAGCTCACAGTCACACGGCCAAACATTCCCGGACGTATACGCTGACGGGTATTAGCCAATTTTACCTCTACAGGAAAAGTATGAGTAGCAGCATCAATAGTAGGATACACCAAACTAACTTTCCCTTCGAATTCCTCATCACCATACACATCAAATTTCACCTTTACGATCATACCTTTAGTCACTTTCGGGAAATAAGGTTCGGATACATTGATCAACAGTTTAACCGGAGTGATCTGTTCAATGACCAACACAGGAGTGGAAGCGGAAGAATATAAATCACCGTTATCAAAATTACGTGCTGTAACCACTCCATGAATAGGGCTTAACAACTGCGTATTCTCCAACAAATTATTATAGGAAGTACGACGTACATCTAAAGCTGTTTTTGCTGCATCCCATTCAGATTTGGAAGCTCCACCCACTTTGTACAGTTCATCCATACGTCTGAATTCCGTTTCTTCATTTTCTAATTGCAATTTCATTTGTTTCAGATTTGCCGCATCCATCTGTACTAATTTCTGTCCTTTGGATACATGGTTTCCCACTTCAACAAAAATACGGTCTATACGCCCGGGAGAGGTCGGAGCTATATTATTTTTCGCTTCCGCTTCAACAGTGGCAGTATATTCCTCTATCTGATCTACATCGCGGGAAGTTACGGAAGCAAGCCGGACTACCGGTTTGTCCTCCATAGCGGTATCAGCAGCTTCCTTACTCTCCGTTCCACCTGAACATGCCCCCAGCATAGTTACCACCAGCCAAGCTGCGAATTGAAAATATTTTCTCATACTGTTATCTTTATGTTAATGTGTTATTGTTCCGTTACTTCATCAATGCCTAAGACTAAATCCAAATCAGCTTTAGCTACCAGATAGTCATAGATGGACTGGTTATAAGTCAGTTGGGCCTCTGTTAAAGCCACTTCCGAACTATTCAATTCCAAGATAGTTCCTTTTCCAACTTCATATCTTTTTTCGGCAATAGTACGCCCTTTCTCCGCCTGAAAGACAGCTTCTTTATTACTTACCACCTGTTCCGTACTAGCGGCCATATTATCCAAATAACCGGTAGCTTGCATAGTGAGTTGCCGCTCTGTATTGATACGGTTCTCTTCCAGTTGTTTCATCTGGATACGGGTCTGTTTCAATTGAGTAAAATTACTTCCTTTGAACAAAGGAATGCTTAGATTCAGGCCGATAGTAGAATAGGGCCTCCAATCGTATTCCTTGAACTTGAAATTATCATTCATTGAAGTATACATATATTGGAAACTGGCAGAAAGGGTCGGCATAAAGTTGGTATACTGCAACTTCAGCGTCTGCTTTAATTGCAATGCATTCAGTTCCAATTGCTTCAACGTACTGTTATTTGTCAAATTGTCTGGACGAGGCATTGCCTGACGAGTAAACATAGACATTTCATAATCCTTCAGATTGCCTTCAACCGCTACCTTTACATCAGACTCCATTCCCATCAAGACCTTCAACTGCAAATTTGCCAAATTCACTCCGTTACGGGCAGACACCACGGTAGGTTTCAAGCTGCGCATCTGCACATCCGCACTAATCTTATCATATTCACTGACAGTCCCCTGTTCATATTTAGCTTTCACCACATTATAATTATCTTCACTCTGCTTATAACTTTTAAGCAGCACTTCATAACTGTCCTGTGCCAAAAGCAACTGAAAAAATGCCTTGGTCACTTGATTTACCATATCCAGACGTGAAGCACGTGATTTCTCTACCGCCAGGTTCACATCTGTACTTGTCAAACTGATACTTTTGTAAAGAGCCGGAGCAAAGACAGGCAGACTGACAGACAGACCACCACTATAAGTATTATCTGTACCGACTTCAATCACCTCTCCCATCATGGCGAATGACTGCTTTTTTATGGCTCGTGAATAACTGCCCACCAAACTGGCTTCTGGGAAAAGACCGGCATAAGCTTCCCGGCGGGCTTCTTTCTTTAACAGGATTTCCTGACCGGCGACTTTAATGGTGGGATTGTCGCTCAATGCTATCCGGACTGCGTCCTGTAAGGTAATCCTCAATGTGTCTTGTGCTTGTGCACTTTGTATTGCTACATAAAGCAGCAAAAACAAGGTTAACGTAGGTTTGCAATAAAATTTCATTAACTATTATTCTTTATTTAGTGACTTATTTAATTTCTAACCATACTTATTATGTTCGTTTCCTTTTAAATTCAATAAAAAATTATCCACAATCTTCAACCCCTTTTCAGTGGAAATGCCACGCATATGCATAAATACAACTGTTTCATAAATTTCACCAAGCGAATAGGACTTGCATATTTCCGAATGCAACAACAAATCCATCTGCTCACATACCATAGCGCGTACAATATTATAATTTACATCATTTCTAAAAATGCCTTGTTCCACTCCTTTGCGATAAAATTCCATAGCCGAATCCAAATTCTCCTTCCGGCTTTCGTCAATGTAACGCATTACCTTGGGATATTTCTCAATATCCTCAAAGAATTTCCTGTTTGTATTCTGAAATTCCTGGGCACTTCTTTGAAAAAACTTCAAGAGGACTTCCAAAACATTTTCTGCTTTGGAAGCCACTTGAGTCATATATTCCTGCATCTCCTCCCGATGTAACTTCATGACATCAAGTAATAAATCCTCTTTGTCATGGAACAATTCATAAAGCGTACGTTTAGATATAGATAATCCGGCAGCAATATCATCCATTCTCACTGTTTTGACACCTTTCTGGGCAAATGATTTCGCTGCTGCCAAAACAATGTGTTCCTTCACTACCGTTTTATCCGTTCTTTTTTTCCTGACGCTATTCATTCTTAACATAAAGGGAGACAAAGATACATTTATTTTATAATACCCAACTTAGAACTTCTGACAAACTCTATCAGATGTACAATTTCAGGACTAGACGGAACCTGTTCTTCAATACGACGCAATGCATCCTCTGTAGATGTATTCACTTTATACAATATACGGAAAGCATGCGCTATATGTTTAATAACCGTTTCCGAAAAACCTTCATGTTGCAACACGGTGGTATTGATGCTGTAAAAAGCCGTAGGCTCATGGGCTGCCACACAATAAGGAGGAATATCCTTGGTAAAACGACACCCGCCCTGTACGGCGGCATAAGTCCCCAAACGAGTCTTTCCCTGCATCAGTACATTGGAAGTAAGAATAGCATAATCCTCGACTACACAACAACCTGACACCTGCGAACCGTTACCAATAATACAGTTATTACCGATGGTCACATCATGTGAGATACGTGCTCCCTGCATAATAAAGTTACCGCTTCCTACCACAGTCTCATCTCCGGCGAAAGTGGCACGAATAATAACCGCATTCTCACGGATGGTATTATTATTACCTATACGGGCAATGGTATCATCACCCGTATATTTAAAATCTTGCGGAGTAGCAGCAATTACAGCTCCGTTATAAATGGTATTTCCGTTACCGATGCGTGCGCCGCTCATAATGCTGGCGTTGGGCATAATTACATTATCATCACCTATCTCCACATTCTTATCAATGTAGGCAAACGGGTGAATAGTTACGTTTTTCCCGATTTTTGCAGACGGGTCTACATAAGCTAACGGACTAATCATATTCATATTATTTTTAAGGTTAATTATTCACGTCCACCGCCCAATGCGCTGTACAGATTGATAACAGCCTGCATACGCTGGAAAGTATCGGATACTTCGTTCAACTGGGCACTCAGCAATGACTGTTGTGCAGTAATGATTTCCAGATAAGTGGCCTTTCCCGCCTGAAACAAATCATTGTTCATCTCCACCGCTTTTTGCATTTCAGAAACCTGTGCCTGGTGCTCGCTCAACTTTTTGTCTGCCGTATCATACAGGAACAAAGCATCACTTACTTCCTTACCAGCTTCCAGAATAGTCTGCTGATAATTCATCTTGGCAATCTGTTCTTCCGCTTTCGATACTTTCAAGTTGGCAATCAATTTTCCACGCTGGAAAATGGGTTGCGTCAATGAGCCGATAGCATTCCAAAGCATAACGGCAGGATTAGAAATCACTGTACCATTGGAACCATTAGTCCATCCCAGAGTACCTGTAATATTAACACTGGGATAAAAAGCGGAACGCGCCTGATTGGTAGTATAATAAGCGTCGGCTAATGCCAATTCTGCCGCTTTTACATCGGGCCGGTTCTCAAGCAACTGTAAAGGAACTCCCACCGCCAAATCTGCCGGCATCACTTGTTCCTCCAATGTTCCACGGTCTATGTTCTGAGGAGCCTTTGCCAACAATACGGAGATAGAATTCTCAGTTTCACGCACCTGGCGTTTCAAGTCAGCCAATGAAGCCTCCGTCTGGTGATAAGCCCCTTTACTCTGTGCCACAGCAGCTTCGGTAGTCATACCGGCTTCCTTCATAGCTTCCATAGTGCGCACTGTTTCTTTCATTAACGCCACATTCTGTTCGGTCACACTGACTTGACGGTCTAGCATCAATAAAGAATAATAAGCATTGGCTATACCACCAATCAACTGTGAACGCACTGCCTGCTGATAGGCCTTACTTTGCAAATAAGAAGCTTTCTGGCCACGATGGGCATTCAGCAATTTGCCGAACAAATCAACTTCCCAGCTTGCAGAAGCAGGTAAAGTATAGTTCTTAACAGGAGTACTTTTGTCCACACTAGTCAACGAACCTTGTGGAGCAAGGGCCAAAGAAGGGAGATAAGACAAACGAGCTGATGTCAATAACGCCTTGGCCTCCTTTACACGCAGGATAGCAGCCTGCATATCTACATTGTTTGCCAATCCCTCTTCAATCAGCATCTGCAATTTCGGATCACGGAAAATTTCCTTCCATGACAAGTTACCCATATTGGTTGTATCGTTAGCAGCCAATGTATCGTTGGCGGCAACCGGGTCACGATAGATGCCAGTGGCATCTATCGACTCGGGACGATCGTATGATTTATAGATGTGGCAACCGCTTAATAAAAACGTCGCGCAACATAATCCTATTATCTTTTTCATTGTTCTTCTGTTCATTTACGGGTGTATTGTTCAATTTCGGGTTCAACCTCTGTATTGTCCACACTTTCCCATTCAATCGGTTTGAATTTCTCTTGTAACCATTGGAATACCACAAACAATACGGGTACGATAAAGATCTGGAAGATCATACCAATCAACATACCACCAATAGCCGAAGCTCCCAAAGTACGGTTACCATGAGCACCAACTCCCATAGCCAACATCAACGGAATCAAACCTACAATCATGGCCAATGAGGTCATTAAGATCGGTCGCAAACGGGCTGCCGCACCCAAAACCGCAGCCCAGGAAATACTCATTCCCTGCTTACGGCGATCCAAAGCAAACTCTACAATCAGAATGGCATTCTTCGCCAACAATCCCATCAACATGATCAATGCAATCTGCATATAAATATCATTTGACATGGTTCCTAAAATCATCTTCAAAGCCGGAATATTTCCCAATGCTGCAAATCCGTTTACAAACAGGAAGCTACCCAACAGACCGAACGGTACTGAAAGCAATACGGACAACGGCAGAATGTAACTTTCATACTGTGCACTCAGCAACAAATAAACGAATACAAAACACAGAATGAAGATGATACCTGTGGAACTGCCACTGGTAGATGCCTCTTCACGAGCCATACCTCCCAACTCATAACCGTAACCGGTAGGCAAATTCTCTTTAGCAACTTCCGCAATAGCCTGCAAAGCCTGTCCGGAAGTATAGCCACTGGCAGGAGCCACCATCACTTTGATAGACGTATAAAGGTTGAAACGGCCGATAACATCCGGTCCATATACTTTCTTGACAGAAACGAACTGGGAAATAGGAGCCATCTCATTCCCATTACGTATCTTGATACTATTCAAGGATTCCAGATTCTTGGTCGCTTCGGGTTCCGCCTGAATCATAACACGATACATCTTACCGAAACGGTTGAAGTTAGAAGCATACAAACCACCGAAATATCCCTGCATGGTAGTCAGAATATCACTAGGACTGATTCCTGCCTTCTTACAAGCAGCAGCATCAATATCCAACATATATTGGGGGAAACTCGGATTGAAGGTAGTCTGGGCCGAATTAATTTCAGGGCGTGCCTTCAACGCATCCATATAGTCCAAAACTACATCATAAAAATGATTCAAGTCTCCACCGGTCTTATCCTGCATATTCAACTCGATATCACTGGATGCCGAATAACCCGGAATCATAGGAGGAGCAAAGAACAATACCTGCGCATCCTTGATGATCTTCTGCGCACGCATAAACAACGTACCTACCACAATATCCGAATTCTGCATCATGGAGCGTTCTTCCCAATCTTTCAGCTTAATAATGATAGAACCGTAAGAAGGTCCCTGACCACCAATAAAGCCGAAACCGGAAATCACCGTACGGGAATCTACAGCCGGTTCGGCAGCCACCAAGCTGTCTACACGGTTTAAGATTTCCATTGCACGTTCCTGTGAAGTACCGGGAGGCAGTGTCACCGCACCCATAATGGTACCGGTATCTTCATTGGGCACCATACCCGTCGGAGTAACCTTCATAAAGAATACCAACAAAATGATAGAAGCGGCAACCAGCCCGAATGACAACCATTTCTTATGGATAAAGAATACTACATGCTTCTTGTACTTCTTCAATATAGAATCATAAGCCGCATTAAAGGCTGTATGGAAACGTTCTACACGGGTCATCTTCTTTGCTCCATGTCCCTCATCATGCGGTTTCAAGAAAATTGCGCACAGTGCCGGTGACAAAGTCAATGCATTCAAAGCTGAAAAACCGATAGAGATCGCCATGGTGATACCAAACTGACGGTAGAATGTACCGGCAGTACCTCCCATGAAACTTACCGGAATAAACACAGACATCATGACTAACGTAATAGAAACGATAGCTCCACCCAGTTCACTCATGGCATCAATAGAAGCCTCACGGGAAGACTTGTATCCCTGATCCAACTTGGCATGAACCCCCTCGACGACGACAATGGCATCATCGACCACAATCGCAATGGCAAGCACCATCGCCGAAAGAGTCAGCAGGTTCACACTGAAGCCAATCAGTTTCAGTACAAAGAAAGTAGCCACCAACGCCACCGGAATGGCAATAGCCGGAATCAGCGTTGAACGCATATCCTGCAAGAAGATATATACCACAATAAACACCAAGATAAATGCCTCTATCAACGTCTTGATTACTTCATGGATAGAAGCGAACAAGAAGTCATTGGCATTTTGGGCGATATTGATATTCAAACCTGTCGGCAGTGATTCCTGTGCCTTTGCAAGCACTTTCTCCAAATCGGAAATAGTTTCGGTAGCATTAGAACCTGCCATCTGATAGACGATACAAGATACAGCCTTGTGACCATTTACCATATTATTGAATGTATAAGCCAGACGACCTAATTCTATATCGGCCACATCTCCCAAACGAAGTACATTACCATCCGGCAAGGCCTTGATAACAATATCTTCAAATTCAGTCGTTTGCTGCAAACGTCCTTTATAACGGATCGTGTATTGGAAAGTCTGATTACCACGTTCACCGAACTGTCCCGGAGCCGCCTCAATATTCTGTTCGGCCAATGCTGCCGAAACATCAGTAGGAACCAGTTTGTACTGCGCCATCACATCCGGTTTCAACCAGATACGCATAGAATAATCCTGTCCCAACACATTAGCATCACCTACCCCCTTTACACGCTTGATTTCAGGAATCAAGTTAATATTAGCATAGTTTTCAATGAACTCAATATTATACGAGTCGGTTTCATCATACAATGAAAAGACCATCAACATGGAGTTCTGGCGTTTCTGAGTAGTCACACCCACCTTGGTTACTTCAGCAGGCAGCAATCCTTGTGCCATAGAAACACGGTTCTGCACATTAACAGCCGCCATATCCGGATCTGTTCCCTGATTAAAGTAAACGTTAATATCGGCAGCACCGTTATTGGATGCTGATGACTGGATATACATCATGTTCTCCACACCGTTTATCTGGTCTTCCAACGGCGCGATGACCGAATTCAATACAGCTGTGGAGTTCGCACCGGTATAGGTGGCACGTACCTGCACCGTAGGAGGTGCAATATCCGGATATTGCGTAACCGGCAATGTAGCAAGTCCGATGATACCCAGAATAACTATCAAGACGGAGATTACCGTTGATAGCACCGGACGGTTAATAAATCTATCTAGTTTCATTCTCTATATACCTTATTTATATAAACGAAGTTAATCTGTTTATTTTATACTGATTATTTAAAGGCCGTGGCAATATTCCCTTCCTTCTGGTCTTTCAGGTGTTGTTGATATTTCGCCTCTTTCTGTTCCGGAGTAATCGGAGTAATTGTCTGTCCGTCCTTCAACGTCTGTACACCTTCAACTACAATTTTATCGCCGGGCTTCAAACCACTGGTAACAATATAATTCTTACCGTCACTCAAATTCGACACTTTGATCTCAGTATGCTTCAATGTATTATCCGACTGAAGCACATAAACAAACTTTTTATCCTGAATTTCCTGTGTAGCCGACTGAGGAATCAAAATAATATCCTCCATAGTATAAGGGAAAATTACATTAGCCATACCACCACTACGCAATACAAGCTGTTTGTTCGGGAAAACGGCACGCATACTTACCGAACCGGTAGTCTGGTCAATAACACCACTTACAGCGTCAATCTTACCTTCTTCAGTATACATTGTACCGTCAGCCAATTCCAATTTTACAGCCGGCATCTTCTCCAGTTGTTCTTTCAGTGTGCCACCGGCTCTTGTCAAACCCAACAACTGCTTTTCAGTCATAGAGAAATACACATACATATCACCGATCTCAGATACGGTAGTCAACGGTTGAGCGATCGAAGCGCTTACCAAGCTACCTACACGGTACGGGAATGTACCGACAACACCGTTCGAGGGACTTGTAACCGTACAGAAAGACAAGTTCTGGTTAGCGCTCACCAATTGAGCCTCCGCCTGCGCCAAGCTCGCTTTTGCCGACATCAGCTGGTTCACGGCAGTTTGATACTCGAAATCACTGATGATTTTCTGATCAAACAAAGTTTTCTTATTCTTCTCGGTCAATGTCATTCAGATACCTGTAAGTTACCTCACGAGGAATTTTTTTCATATACAGAGCTTGTGTAATCTTCATTTTACCCCATTTGGCAAAACGGAACTTATCGTTGACAAACGCTCTGCAATAACGTTCTTCATCAATAAACTTCTCGACAACAAGACGATCGATGATTCGGTTAATCACTTCATAAGGTAAGCCCCATTTCTGGAGTTTTTCATTCACTTCGGCTTTACAATGTTCGGCT
>OHMU01000575.1_pt1 | contig 15745 bp, 8 predicted proteins | sample 1569441 | NCBI WGS metagenome assembly OHMU01 (sample SAMEA3879527, study PRJEB24766) | human gut metagenome | biome: human-associated habitat; feature: feces | place: USA | collected 1985/1987 | reverse complement strand
GACATGGATCTAATTTGCAGGATTAATGGTAGTTATATATTTACTTTTAATTTCTTTTTTTTTATTTGCGTATTACGGGGGATATATCAATAGTGAGCAGCTCTTTATCGGACTAAATATTATTTTCTCGTTGTATATTGGATTACTAATTTGTAAACAATTAAAGAAGGGAATGTCAATTATTAATCCGATTATTGTGACATCAATATTTATGTTTCTGTTGCCTTATGGATTTCCTGTTTTATTTCAATATTCAAATGGTGAAATACGTTATTATCCTACTTATATATCCCTTGCTAAAAGTATGCTTTATGTGAATGCTGGATTTATAACTCTTTGGTATTCTTATAAATCGTTATTATTTAATCCTATATTATACTCCTTGAAGAAGTATTCCAAGTTGTTTGTACATAAACTTGTTGTAAAAAAAACTTATACGTACTTTTTTTTATTATCATCAATAATATTAAATTTTAGATCCATATATAGTGGCAGTTATGGCGTTCTTGCCACGATTTATGCGGATAATAAGGAAAGTTATTTTAAGGTCTCTTATGTCCCGATTATTAATACGGAGGCTGAAAAAGGGGAACCTCACAAACTGGGTGATGTCATTTTACTTAAGAATATCACGGAATTCAAAGAACTGGATTCTGCCAAGACTACATTTATTTCAACGATCTCTCATGAATTGAAAACTCCGATTGCTGCTATTATGATGAGTCTACAACTGCTTGAGGATAAGCGTGTCGGTGCGCTGAATGATGAGCAGGAACAGCTTTCAAAGAGTATCAAGGAGAATAGCGAACGTTTGTTAAGTATCACCGGAGAATTGCTTAACATGACGCAGGTGGAAGCTGGTAAATTACAGTTGATGCCGAAGATCACCAAACCGATTGAATTGATTGAGTATGCGATCAAAGCTAATCAGGTGCAAGCGGATAAGTTTAATATTCAGATAGAAGTGGAGTATCCGGAGGAGAAAATCGGTAAACTGTTTGTCGACAGCGAGAAGATTGCTTGGGTATTGACGAATCTGTTAAGTAACGCTATTCGTTATTCAAAAGAAAACGGGCATGTGGTTATTGGTGCCAAACAGGATGAAAACTGGATTGAATTGTATGTCCAAGACTTTGGCAAAGGGATTGACCCTCGTTATCACAAAAGTATCTTTGACCGTTATTTCCGTGTACCCGGAACGAAAGTGCAAGGTAGTGGCTTGGGGTTATCTATTTCCAAGGATTTTGTGGAAGCTCATGGCGGTACGCTGACGGTAGAGAGCGAATTGGGTAAGGGGAGTCGGTTTGTGATGCGGTTGAAGGCATAGTTTTGAAGGAGTCTATGAAAGAATTAGACTTCCGACAGGCATGAAATCTGCTTGCCGGAAGTTTCTCTGTTCTCTCTTTTTATCGTTTTCTTCTCCTCCAGCATATCCAAATACCACACAGACCAATAATAAATGGGATGCCATAGCAATAGATAATTTTGATAGTAGATAGATCCATAGGAGTCAGGCTGATATCTTTGTCGAGATAAGGGGCTCTGGAAGAAGATACCGGAAATTTATTATAGCATAGCCAACGGAATGAACCGGGAATCATATTGAAGTTGAATGAATAGATACCCGGTCTTGAGCTTTTTTGTAGTTCGGCATTGCTGAAACAGTCTGCATCCCCCAACACAATGATCCGTTGTTTTTTATCTTTGGCTTTAATCTTGCGGGTTAACGCTATTGCCGTGGGATAGGCTCCTAACTTTTCACCTTGAAGAGAGTCTAATGAAAGGGAGTCATTCAAAAAATCTTTTGTTTGATACTCAATCCATGTCTGTTGGGCGTTGCTTTGCAATAAAACTATTGGATGGAATTTTGTTGTATCGACAACTTCCAGAGCAACAGCCGATGGCATGGTGACTGCACTATGCTTCTGCCTGTCAACCATACGTTTATAGAAGCCTCCTATACTGTCGGCGGCTATCTGGGTAGCTTTCGCGAGAACGAGGTCTCCGGGATTAACATCAGAAGGTTGTGCAATGATTCCCGGCAACAGTTTTAAACCGACTTTCCGGAGTAAAGGATTCATTACTTCCTGACGTCCGACGTCGCCCATAATCATCATATTACCTCCGCGTTCAAGAAAACGGTCTATGATTTCTTGTTCTTTGGAACTCATGGAAGAACGCATTTCAGCAATAAGTAATATATTGATATTACTTGGTATATCATTCATATCCTTTAGATTCAGTTCCACCAAATCAAAGCCTTGATTAATCATGGAATAACGAAAGCGTCCATGTGTGGCAAAAAGTGAGTAATCCTGATCTCCCTTTTTAGTGGTGGAACGTTCCTGATGTCCTGTGATGGCGCCTACCTTCACAGGAGTAACAAGCATTTTCTTCAATGCTGCGGAGATTTCTGTTTCAGAAGGGTGATATTCCATATCGTCGAACAAACGAAGGCGGGCTTGTTCACCGGAGCCACGTTCAACAACCCGCACAAATCGATAATTTTCTTTAGCCAAGTCTATTTTTTCTTTCAGTTCTTCGGCGCTTTTAAGCTTTTTAGGATTGAAGTTCTTCTTCTTGGCAACTTCATAAGCTATCTCACGAATGTTTTTATTCGGATATTGGCGATAAAGGGTGCTGTCTTTCGGTGTAGAGTAATAGTAAACATACTCCATTTTTATCTCTGGTTTGAAACGTGTGTACATTTTGAAGCGTGCCATATCCTCTTTTTGCTCTCTTGGAGAAGCGACATCAAATTCTTTATCGAAAATATTGACGTAAGTTGTGATCGTCATAGGTCCGGACAATTGCTCCATTACTTTCTGGCTTTCTTCTGAAAGTGTACGTTGTTTGCTGCGGGTAGCATCATAAAAGCCCATCATTGCCGGACGGGAACTGACAAAGCCGATAACTATAATGGTACATACAGCTAAGGCATAGCGCATTGTTTTTGAAAGGAGTGAGCGACGTGTTTTTTCATTATTCAGTTTAATGACCGATAGCCAGAGGAATAATAAAATTACGGCAAGGAAATAGATAACGTCATCGCTACATATCAATCCTCCAACCATCTCACTGGCACGTCCTTTAATGGATAGCCAATAAGTAATTTCTCTAAAGAATATGGACTCCTGTTCAATTCCTCCCACATAATTGAGAAATGCTAATGCGGAAAGGGTGGCAACAGCTGCCACAACCTGGTAAGATGTGAGTGTGGTCATAAAGAGACCGATAGAACAATAGGTCAGTATCAACAGAAACATGGATAACAATCCCGCCAAGATAAGTGTAATATCGACATGCGGCACGGAGATAAACATTACGATTGTCGGTAGGGCAAGGATGATGACAAAGATTAGGGCAAATACCACCATTGAAACAAACTTGCCGGTAATGATTTGAACACTGCTTACCGGTGATGAATAAAGTAGTTTGATAGAACCTGATGAATATTCACGACTCATTAAATTCATGGTTAATAAAGGAATATACAGATAAATGGTTTCTTGTATTACTTCATATATTCCTTTGAGACCAAGGACAAAACCGGCTGTGACGCTAAAAGTGATCGTGTTGCCCAATGCTTTTATTTTTACTATTTCCGTCAGGATATTCATAAAGTCGAATCCTACTTGGCATGTAAATGCGACCAGCAGCAACCATGCGACCGGTGAGTAAAAGAGTACCGCTAGTTCGGTACGGGCTATTCTAAGTATAAGTCTTAAGTTCATCTTTTTCTCTTATTAATTTCTTCTGCGGAAAAACCAGATGCCAACTCCTATAAGTAAGAGGATAGCTGGTATAATGATTATGAAAATAGTTTTCATTGTACCAATATCTTTCACTCCGATCGAAAGTTTGTTGTCGGTACAATGGGGACGGCGTATGTCGATTGGAAATTCTCCTCCGGAAAGCCAGCGGAAGCTTTCGATAATCAGATTAAAGTTTCCTGATCTATATCCTTCGCGTGAAAGAGTCAGTTCGGTGTTGCTTATGCAATCCGCATCACCAGAGATGATAATACGCTGCTCTTTATCTTTCAGTTGGCGTGAAAGGGCATAGGCTGTGATATAGGTTTGTTCTTTCTCTCCTGCCGAAGCATTACATTCTACTGGTGATTCCTGTAAATCTGTTTGTTCTTTTTCAATCCATACACCTTTGGCATTTGTTTCAAGAATCGGAGTATATTGGAAGCCGTAATCGTTGTCGGAGCATGTAAGGGCTACACATCCGGGCATAGAGACACGTAAATCATATTTGGGAAAATCATCTTTGAATCCGAATGTAAGTTTTCCCGATTCACGGGTTGCCTTGGCTAGAATCAGATTAGGAGAGAAATCAGCGGAAGATTGTGCCAGTTGGTATTCTTCCATCTTGATACCGAGTTTGCTTAAAAAAGGATTCATAACTTCTTGTCTGCCTGTATCGGTGAGAATAAACAAATTACCTCCACGAGCCAGGTAAGTTTCCAGTTGATTTTTCCCTTTTTCAGTAAGCGGAGTTCTCATTTCTGCAAGAACCACAATATTGATTAGGGAAGGAATGGTGTCTCCGTGAGAAATATCGATCTCGCATACATCAAAGCCTTGATTGATTAAGGCGGCTCTAGAATATTTCTCAATGGAGAAGTTGCTATAATCGCGGTCACCGGATTTGGACACCTCACGTTCACCGTCTCCTTTGATAAAGGCAACAGTGGGAGGAGTTGAAATCATCTTTTTGATGGCTGCTGTAATTTCCGCTTCGGATGGCGTTGCATCCATATCTTCAAAATCACGGATGAAGGTACGTTTTCCATCTTGCGTTTCCATAATGCGAACAAATGTATTTTGTTCTTCACGCAGGTCGATGATTTGGCGGATTTCTGCCGGGGATTTGAATAAATGAGGATTCAAGTTATAAATCATGGTCATATAATCACGCATCTCATCTACTGTTTTGCCTTGAAACTTAGGATTATTTGCAACGCCGTTGGGGGCGAAATCATAATAATAGACATATTTCACTTGCAGGTCCGGTTTAGCGAGACAATAAGGTTCGAAGATTGTTTCATTCGCTTTCTTCATGATAGGGAGGTAGCGATATGATTTGTTATCAAGTAGGTTAACATAATTGGTAATAGTTACCGGTCCTGTCAATTTTGCTAATACGTGTTGGCTATTTTCGGTAAGTGAGTTTAGTTTAGTGCGTGTTGTATCCCATACCTTAATCATTCCCGGACGTGAAGTGAAATAGCCAATTGCCATTGCTGCGACAAAAAATCCCAGATAGCTGATTGCTTGCCGGAAACGACTGATAGTGCGCCGGTCGGATGTAAGTTTGAAAGTGGTAAATGTCAGGAAAAGGGTTACTACGACCACGAAATAAATCACATCTTCACTCCGAATTACTCCATTCAGCATATCGATTGTTCTTCCGTTTATTGACAGCCAATAAGTCAGTTCGCGTATAAAATCGTATTCCTGGCCGATCTTTCCTACAAAATTCAGTATAGCTAATATAATAAGAGTCCCAACTGCTGCTACTACTTGATAAGTCGTGAGTGAGGACATAAAGAGCCCGATAGCGCAATAGGCGCATATTAATAAATAGAGTCCTAGAAGGGCGACTAGTACAGGAGCCCAATCAAAAGAAGGGATTACCAAACTGCCATAAATAGCACTGGCTATCGGGACAAGCATCAGACAGCAACCAAATCCGATGGCTGCAAGATATTTACCTAATACGATCTGACCACTGGTGACTGGGGATGAATATGCCAGTTTGATTGAACCCGATGCCGTTTCGCGACTGATGAGTCCCATTGTCAACAATGGAATATAGATGTATATGTTTGATACGACGGAGGACAAAAAGCCGTAACTACCTAAGAAGCAGATACCGCTCAAAGATACTTCCTTGCCGCCTGACAGATCATAGTCGGTCACTATATTCTCCATCAATGACGTAAAACTTGCTGTTGTCAGGAATGAGAAAACAATCAATATGAACCATGCAATCGGCGAATAGAATAAAATAGCCAGATCGGTTCGGGCAATACGCATTATAATCTTTAAATCCGTCATGTTAGATATTATTTTTAAGTTTTCCCGATAGTTGTGCAAAGATTATGTCAAGAGAGCAGCGTTCCATCGTGATTTCTTTCAGCCGCCATCCGTTTTGTATGCTTAAGGCTACTACTCGTTCAGTTATGTTCTCATCGTCATCAAAGCGTATCCGGAATGTACCGGGATAGAGTTCTTCTATATTCAACACATGTTCTATCTTTGCTAGTTCTTCTATAGAAGGGGGAAGGGCAAATGTAACGGTGAAACTACTTGGAACCACATAGTTATCAAAGTCTTTCATGCTACCTGAAAATACGACTTTACCATGTTCAATCATACGAATATCATTGCAGGTAGCTTGCACTTCCGACAGGATATGAGTGGAGAGTAGGACAGAATGATCTTCAGCAATTTCTTTAATCAGATTGCGTATTTCGACAATTTGGTTAGGATCAAGCCCGTTTGTAGGTTCATCAAGTACTACGAATGGAGGATTATGTACAATAGCCTGTGCAATTCCTACTCTTTGTTGATACCCGCCTGAAAGATTCTTTATCAGTCGTTTGCTAAAATGGGCAATAGCGCAACGTTCTTTAGCTATTTCTACAGCTTCACGAATTTTTGATTTCTCCATTCTCCGCAGTGTGGCACAGTGTATGAGATATTCGTCGACAGTCAAGTCCGGATGGAGAGGTGGTTTTTGAGGTAAGAAACCAATATGTTTTTTTGCTTCAACCGGATTTTTTCGTAGATTGATGCCATTGATAAATACATCCCCTTCCGTTTGATTTAAAACTCCACAGATGATATTCATAGTGGTGGACTTACCTGCTCCATTAGACCCTAACAGACCTAATATTCCTGTTTTCTCAATAGAAAAATTGATATCGCGAATGGCCCAATCTACACTATAACGATGAGATAAGTGTTTAACTTCGACAATAGGATTACTCATACTTTTTATTTTAAATGATTAATAGATTTCTTATTCATATTACCATGCAACTCCTCTTGAAATATCCATCCGGTTCGATTTGATCTTTCTGAATTTCCAGGAGAAATTTATGGTAAAATACCGCCCGAAGTTTTCTCGGTCAATATAACTGGTATAGTTATCTTTCATTTGGATAGCTATGAAATTCACATTTTATCTGACATCGGCCTATATTCGCGTATGCTTCCATCGTTTGTAGTACCTTCGTAGTTCGATTTCACTTTACCAAACCGATAAGCAAAATTTATGGTGAAAAACCGTCCATAATAATTTGTCCACGTGTTTTGAATGTAGTTGGAATACATTTGGCTGTTGAAAGTCCGATGACTATTTAGTAGATCATATGCGGCAATACTAATGTCTCCTTTGCGATTTAACACTTTACAGCCTATGTTCAAGTTTAGGGTGTGATTGCGGTTAATCTCTTTATTGATTCCATAATCACGGCTGAAAATGAAATTATAATGACTACTTAGATAGAAGTATTTACATATTTGGCTTATATCAAATGTTGCTCCTGCCGTTTGATAGAATGTTTTACTTGTATAATTTTCAGTATTGATGCTATGTACATAATGAGTATTGGCACTGATTGTTATTTTTAATCTTTTAGTTAGATTACAGAGTAGAAAATGTTCGAGCGATGGATCATAGGTACGTGTTGTAGTCTTATTTTCTCCTATATAATATGGGTTATGTTCGTAGTTGAATCCGGTAGATAAGGCATATTTGGATTTTATACTACGTATAGGAGCCTGCCATATCAGTTTGCCTTTTATGTCCCAATATCCTTCTACGTTTTCAAAACTAATTAGAGAACTGTGTGCAGGTGCTGTGTATTGCAATCCCGGTAGATAAGTTTCGGCATTGTAATAGGTTGTCTTTGCAACAGGAGAGTGTTGGCGGATAGAGGCATTGATAATAACACCTATGGTGTGGTTATGTTTTCCTAACATACGATTGCAATTGAAGAGGAACGAATGTAGATATGATTGTTTTAAGTTGGGATTTCCACTGCGCAGCATGTAAGGATTGCTGTTATCTATTTGTGGGCGTAACTGCACTATGTTTGGTGCAAAATTATGCAGTCTGTAAGCGGCACTCCATGACTTTGTTATATCTGTATGCACAAAAGATATTGCTACTGTTGGAGAGATGAATGTTTTACGGTAGTTGTCCATTTCTTTTTCTTTCCGCTTAAGTGTAGTTTCCTTCAGTCCGGCTGAAATGTCACAACTTGTTTTTTGAAAGGGAAAAAAGTGAAATGAAACTTCCTGTTTTTGTGTCAGGTTATTTATTTTATAACTATATGTATTGGCTTCGTCTGTTTGTGGATTTGTGGGGCTCAACATATTCCAGGCGAATTGGTGTTTCCATCCGTTTTCGTATTTAACGGAATAGTCAAAAGATATTTGGGTGTCATTTTCTGGATTCAGTATATATATTAATTGCGCATTGCCGTTCCACTCCGTATTGCGGAGTTTTGATGGAATAGTCAGATAAGTTTGTGTTGTCGAACTTTCTAATGTGTCTATCCGTAATGAATGATTTTTGCCTTTATTTATATCTACTGAACTTTCTAATGTATATCCGATTCTGTCGGTAATACTGTTGACATAACTGACATCTTCCTTCACATGAAAATTCTTGTTTAGATTATCGTAATGCATCAGGCTTTTCGATGTTTGAAGATTGTTTTCTTCATTATAGATGTAAAGCGATTGCCAATCTTTGTTGTTGTTATATGTTATAAGCTGGTTCCAACGGAATTCTCCCCATTTGTCATTTGAATTGGAGAAAGAAAATTCGGAATAGTGATTTTGTTTTCTGTCACTGTTGCTATTTTGTTCTTCATAAAGGCGCTGCTGATAATTGTTGCCAGGAAAATAATGTTGTTCGGATCGTGTATTTGTATTATCGCGATTATATCCGAAAGTGTAAAATGCTCTAAATGTACCGTATGTTCCATTTTCTGTGTCCCATGAGCGTTCCGTAGCCAGATCTGCATAAGTCGTTTCGTTGTAAGTACTACCAGGATCGGAAATGGAAAGAACATTTTTGATATTATTTGATTTTCGGTTGATATTATTGTGAAATACATTACTTGTGAGTAAAAATTTCTCGGAGAAAAAGTTAGTGGTGAGTCCGAGCCCTTTACGGAACTTTCCTCTGTCGTTCTTTGAGTCCATGTTGCTGCCTGTACTAGCCAATAGGTGTGCTTTCCATGAGCTGATGAGTTTGCTTTTGGTTTCTATGTTGAGCACTCTGGTGAGATCCCCTCTGTACATTAGTTTTTTTGTTTTCGTATTTTCATATTCATCATAAGCCTTGATTTTTAATACATCTGTTGCAGAAAGATTCTTTAGTGCTGCCATTGGGTCACTTCCGAATATTAGTCTGCCGTCTATATAAGTTTTGGTTACTTGTTTTCCCATGATTTTGACGGAATGGTCGTCAGTCTCTGTTCCGGGAAGTTGCTCGACTATATTCATAGCGACATCCCCTTCTTGTATGTTGACTGCCTTCGGGTTGAATATTAGCGTGTCGCCATTTTGGGTCACAATGGGGATTCTGCCCTTGATGGTGACTTCCTCCAGTTGGATGGATTCATCCAAAATTTCTATGTAAAGATTAGAATTCTTTCCAGCTATTATATTTAATTCTTTTTCAACTTTCCGACACCCTATTGCAGTGATAATGAGTTTTGCTTTTCCTGTTTTTATGGGTTTGAAACGGAATACTCCATTTATGCTTGTTGTTTTCAGTGTGTCTTTTGCATAGATCAAAAAGATATTGGCACCGTCTAATGAACCATTAGACCCATTTTCTTGTTTGTGTATAATAAATCCCGATAGCTCATTTGTTTTATCTTGAGCATTTATCGGTAAAGTAATGTATAACAATAAAAAAATAGAAATAAATTTTTTCATATTGCTGTTTTATAAAAAGTTTAGTGATAGTGTGTGGTTTTATTTGTCTAAGGCTTGTGAACTTTCTTTTAGGAAGAAGTTCACCACCCTACGGCCTCCAATTCTTTCTTGTTTTGTTTCATAACCCAGATAACTTGCTTGGAGAATTTTTTTGTCGGCCTTAGAAATGCCTATACTATATTCTCCATCAATATCAATTATAGTACCATTAGTACTACCCACTTCGATAACGCTCGCGCCTATTAGTACCTCTTTTCCTCCTTCAGTATAAACAACCCCTGTGATTTTCTGACTGAAAAGGACCATTGGGGAGATCGGAGATTGAAGTTTTTTGTTTTTGAAAAACTCAGTACTTTTATTGTCTCTTGCCTTGATTATTGGAGAGGAGGGGGCTTCTTGTGCAAAAGAACACATCATTATAGTAAATATGAATACAATGAATAAAATAATCTGCTTCATAATATAATTTTTTTTAATTGTTATACATTTTACTATCACTAAACTTTTTATAAACATACACGTTGAATGGTAGAGGAAAGGCTAAATTACCCTGTCAATCATCGCTATCAAATAATCGCATTTTCCACGTTCAATATCATTACTAGCCAAAGAACGAGCTTGTATCAAATAGCGACGTGTACTTTTCAACTTATCATAGCAAATGGCTTCGATATCCGTACCGACATAGAAATTGACAGCAGTCATAGGTTCCATACCCGATTGCTCTTCTGTTGCAGATATAGAGGCAAAAGTTGTCAGCAACCCTAATGATTGTAACTTATGATTAGTTTGCTCGTTGAGAGCAATGGAAGTTACTCTTGTTGATACAGCCTTGTCAATAGCCTTTAATGTCGGACACATTCCTTTTAAAGAACTGATATATACAGACAGTTGTGCAATCATTGGAGCACTTAAAGGTTTCCCATTTAAAGTTTCTTTGAATAATTGTTTCTCTATATCATTCAAATATGCTTCTTGGGTATAAGGTCTAGTTGATTTCTCTACACTCAATCCCATACGCATCAAACGAAACATCAAAGACATCATTGGATACCCGTTATTGTAAATCCATGTTGACATATCAGGATTGACACCACCTAAACGCAAGAAATCCTTATTAGAGTCCAGCCAACTTAAATCATAGAAGGTACTGAATATCTTTTGTAAGACTTTCTTTTGCATATCTGCCGATACCGGTTGATATGAAGGAACATTGCTTTTTTCGTTGGCTTCATTGATATAAATACCTCCGATATAAGAAGATACAGGTGACAATGTTTTATTGATTAATTCAATAATCACAAAATCAGGAAATAGCTCCCGGTAATCATTGGGGATATTATCGTCGTGAAACCAGGCAGGACTATTTTTAACTACATATTTCACATGAGCGATTTGTGCATCTAAAGAGGCTATCGGATCATTACCTAAATCATAGTTTTGGCAACGCGGGTCTGTAGCATAAGCTGGTGAACGCTTTCCATAGAAATAGCGTGGATCTCCATCGTGTTCCATAGCCCATTTCTTCAACATGTCTGATTCATTTTCACTGGTGGCGGCATACAGATATTTGAGCGTAAATGCATCACATACACCCGGTTTGTCGACAATCAATACCACTCCTTTTTCTTTATCACCGGGCTGTGCCAGATAATTGTATAATACGTTGTCCATGACTGAAGCTGTGATACCATATTTTTGAGTAAATTCAGGAGAACGCAGTTCCTCAGGGGAGTATGCTGCAGAACCAGCCAAATTAGTTGCCAATCCCAAACTAAGACCAAATGCTTTTAGCATACGTGCTGTCAGATTCTCACAGATCACCTCATCGGCAATGTAATAAGTCCGGAAGCGCGGATCAATCTCTGCCATTTGGTATACTCCATTACGACGTACGCTGACGGCAAGGTCGCGTGGTACTCCTATCTTGGTACTTAAGATTTCTCCAGTGCGTAAGTCAGTGACATTGTATGCGGTAACTTCCGAGTTGTTGTTATTCAGGAAAGCAATCGTATTTATCATTGGGTTATTAGCACGGAAAGTTGAATCTTTCTCATATGGTTTTATTATGATTGGTTTTCCTATTCCTAAGTCTTCAAATATTATATTCCATTCATCTGCACTTTTTTGGATGGCTTTTACCCAGCTATCTTGAATCAGAGTGTCGATGTAGAAGACAACAGGTTGTTGTGTCGTTATATTACGGCGTGTTACATAGTATCCTTTCTTGAAACGTTTTTCATTACGATAGTCTGTGTATGATATATAACCTGTTCCTACACGTGGGTTGGCTTCGCGGGTGTTCATTTTTTCTTTCGACAGTAGGGCTAGTGTTGTTTGTACCGACATGGTTAATTCCGGTTGCTCTTTGGAGACGAATCCCATGATGCTGATGCTCAACTTTGCAGTACAGTTTTGAGTGATACTGATACAATTGTCGAATGCGTCTGCAGAGTCCACAAAAGATGTTTTACTTTGAGGGGAAGCACTTACAATTGTGAGCATACCTCCATAACTGCGTCCGCTAAGATTGAGTACATCTTTATTGGAACAAGAGAAATAGGAAGTGGCATTAAATACAACAGCCGTTGAATCGCTGGTGTATCCTTCAATTGGAAATGCTTTGTAAATAGCATTACTACGAGATAATGCAAAAGCCGCTTCTTGATTATCGTCCTGTTCGTTGAGGCGAACATTGTATTTCGGATCTCGGAATAATATTAATGAATCGGTTTTATCAATAATCAGATACCTACTTTGAGCAGCTTTTGTGCCTGCCAGCGAAATGTCACTTGCAGTAGTGATGGCAGAATTTACTAAAAAATCCCGTCCCATTAATTCAACCGGTAGTTCCAGATAAATCTTATCCTCGTACTGATGAACTGTGATTGTCCCTTTATTGACTGTATGTTTTTTCTTATCTTTGAAAAGCTTGTCGTAGACACTCCTTTTTTTCTTTTGAACACTGTCAATCTGTTGTTCGGTTTTTGCTTTTCCTTTTTTCTTTTTGGAGCGGGCATTGGCTTCATTTGTTGATCCGATAATCAACAAAATTGGCATTAACCATAAAAATAGTTTTTTCATCTTTTGTCCCTCCCTTATTTTAAGTTGATGTCGAGCATCTTTAATAATAATTCATAGTGAGCTTTCGTCTTCCCTGATGCACTGGCTGCCTTTTGTTTCATCAGTTGTTTCGCTTTAGCTATATATGCGTATACATCTGCTTGGGTAACTTTGGCTGTCATAGAAAAACGATTCAACGGTTTCCATTCAAAACCTGCTACAGGGTTGTGCATGACACCCTCTTTGATGGCATGTCCTTGGCAACAAGTATATCCGAACTGGCGGTGATTGATGTCTAATAGCTTTTCTCCGGCCAATGCTTTCCCGGCTCCTTTGATTGTGAAGCCGGCAGTTTGCATCATCATGTATATATATTGTTTCTGGAGATTCATTTGGGATTCTGTTAATGTACGTCCGGAAATGGTCGGTTTCCATACAAAATTGTATATCATGTTGAAAGCCTCGGCAGCAGTAAATGAATCTTTTTCTAATCCTTCGTATTGTGATACCTGGAAAGGTACAGGCAGTATATATCTCAACATGAAGTTTTGAATAGTTTGTTTAGGGGAACCGGAAACCGGGAATTTAGTTAACAAGTTTTTGTTGTCAAGCCAATCCAGATCGTTATAAATCTCGAATAGGTAATTCAGGGCTTCTTTTTGTTGTGCCTTCGGAATCTGTGCAAAACGTGGCATTGTGTCTCCTTCCTTAACTTCGTTGACAAAATAACCGCCTACATTGCCTGCTACATGGGTAACATACATTGCAAGTTGTTCTACGATACCAATAAATAAATCTTCACGGTATTCGTATGTATCGTCACCTTCAGAAATCCAACTTTCCAGATTATTCATAATATACTTAAGGTTCTTGATGCCATATCGAGTTGCTTTCATGGAGTTGTCACCAATATCTTCCGTTTGTGAACGGGGATCAACAACTCCATATACTTGTTGTTTTCCATATCGGTACACTGGATTCTCTTTAATGGCATCACTGATCCATTTGCCTGTTATAATTGCTTCTTCCTCTGCAGAATTAACATTGAATACCGGAGTATACGTCCATTTAATGAGGTATTTGTCGTATTCACCAAAGCGGGGAGGAGTCAATTTAACGCCACGTTCTTTATCGCCAGGTTGTGCTACATAGTTGAAGCGGGCATAGTCCATGATGGAAGGAGTGGTACCATACTTCTGTGTGAATTCCGGTGAACGTAAAGAATCTACCGGGAAGGTGGAAGAAGCTCCCATGTTATGCATAAACCCTAAACAGTGCCCGATTTCATGTGAAAGTACATAGCGCAACGCATCTCCAACCATTTCATCCGGAATATTGACTGTGCGTACATCTTTATCGGCTTGTGCTGTTTGCACGAACAACCAGTTACTGATAAGCTTGATAACATTATGATATAAATATACGGAGGCATTCAAGATTTCTCCGCTTCGTGGGTCTACCCATGATGGTCCCATAGCATTCTCAATGCTTGATGGAGCATAGCGAACACATGAATATTTGATATTGTCCGGATCGAATTCCGGATCATCAGTCGGGAAATCTTTGGCTGCTACAACATCTTTGAATCCAATCTGCTCGAATAATTCATTCCATTGGGTGACTCCTTCCCGCAGATATGGTTTCCATTTTTCCGGAAAAGTGTTATCGATGTAGAAAACAATCTGTTTAGTGGGTTTCACTTTCTCACCACGTAGGTAGGCAGCAGTGTCAGACGGTTGTATATCCCATCGATTGGCATAGTAAACAGGTGCGGTTGTTTTAGCTCCTTCGCCTAGTTGTTCGCGTCCGGTAAAGAATACACCGATCCGGTAATCTGCCATACGTGGACGGTAAGGCTTTTCTTTCAACAGCATGATAGAACGTGTCATTTCTGCGGTGAATGGACGGTCTTTTATGAGTGACGCCCCTTGTGAATTGCTGACAGAGAATGTATATGACAGACAGCTTTTAATAGAAACATTATCTTTGAAAGCCTTGATTTGTGAAATGTAAGAGCAGTCGGATTGATAATTCTCTGTACGATTGTACATTCCATAGATTGAATTACGATCGAATGGACTCATTTTTTTGTTGTCGCCCAGGAAGACGCTGCTCATATCAAAAACGATAGCAGTAGAGTCATTATTGTATGCTTGAATCTTTTGGTTGCTTAAAATTGCTCCCAGTGTACTTTTGCGTAAAGCTTCATCAATTTGTGTGTTACCAGTAATATAGTCAGTGTTTACCTGACGTAACTGTACATGTGTTTTATTGCGTGTGAATACTACGTGAAGAAGATCGGTCGGTTTAGAACCGACTACTGCATTGCCATTATCAGAGATACTGGTGACAGTGGAACCAATAAGCATATCTTTATTGATTAAATTCACAGGAAGTTCAAAATATACTTTTCCATCCAGCAGATGGAGAGTAATCAGTCCTTTGGCTATTTCATGCTTTTTCTTGAATAGTTTGTCATATTCACTTTCTTTTTTAGCAGGAGTTGTTTGTTCTGTTTTTGCCTTCTTTTTTTTCCAGAAGAATGGAAATTTACGCTGTGCGTCAATGGTGGTAGACGAAGCTACCACCATTGCTGCAAGTAAGAGGATTTTCTTTTTCATATCAGTTCTTTAATGTATTTTTATGAAATTAGATTAATATCCGGTTGTTGTTACATCTAGGATTTTACCAAAACCATCATAGATTAG
>OHMU01000572.1_pt1 | contig 15822 bp, 22 predicted proteins | sample 1569441 | NCBI WGS metagenome assembly OHMU01 (sample SAMEA3879527, study PRJEB24766) | human gut metagenome | biome: human-associated habitat; feature: feces | place: USA | collected 1985/1987 | reverse complement strand
GAGGCAACTTTGAGTTGCCTAGATGTAAACCACTTGTGGTTTACATCTGATGGGGGTTGAATATAAAATCAGGAGTGTAAAGCACATGACCCTTAGAGAAAAACTGATCGTATTAAGAGATAAGGCTGGAATCTCACAAATGACGCTGGCTCATCAGCTCGGCGTGTCCAGACAGGCAATTACCCGTTGGGAAAGCGGAGATACGACGCCGTCCATGGACAAGCTGAAGGCACTGGCAAAGATCTACGATGTATCATTGGATTGGCTGTGCAGCGACGCGACCGATGGAAAATCACTTGAAGAAGTAGTGGTGCCAGTAGAAGACAATGGAACAAGCAATGCCACGACAAGCGCAGAAAATAAGAAAAAGATTCGATACGCTGTAATTGCATTAGTAGCTGGTGTAATAATTTTAACTTGTACGTGGTTTGCAACGAGACCTAAGAACAATGAGATGGACGGCACGCAATTTGAAGATATGGAAAATGAAATCGTTGATATACCGGATCAAGTTGTAAATGGGTTTGATTTTGAATGGGAGGACTGAGGAAAAAGAATGAAAAAGACGTTGTGCTCGTTGCTAACAGTTGTTTTGCTTATTAGCTGCTTTGCTGGAATGGTTAATGCCGCAGGGCGTGCATCAGGGAAATTTGATATAACGGTTACGGCTGGAGAGTTAAAGCCTGCAAAGACTGGTTTTCCGATGGCGGCAGGGGAAACAGTTACGATTAATGCAACGTATTCTCCAAGCTCGGCGGATATCGATTTTGGACTGATAGATAAGAATGGGATATTTCATTATCTGAAGGGTGAGAATGGAGCGTTCAACAAGAAAATTGAAATTCCTGAAAATGGAACATATACGTTTGCGGTAAGGAACAACTCGGATGTGAGTGTAAACGTTACGGGGTTCGTGAAATATTAAAATACTCAATAGTGAGAATATTGCTCTTAAAAAGCGGCCGCTTTTAAGATATAAAAAAGTACGAATGAAACAGCTTGAAATGGAGGAATTTTTATGAAAAGTGTGAAAAGGCATCTATCTCTGATCTGTGTTGTTGCACTCGTTCTCGCAATCATGGTACCCACGGTGTTTGCAGCGACGACAGGCTATAACTACACCTATAGTTTCAACCTGGGGTCTGGTGGCTCGAAAACCTATGACGGAAAGGACGAGAAGGACTTCTGGTATCCGAGCGATGAGGCGGCAACTTGGAGCATCAATGTAAACAGTAATTCGAAAACATATGTGGATACGGCAACGTTGTACTATATTCGTTCGCTTAAATCCGATGTCGAGGTTGAAACAATGTCGGGTATTGGAGCTGGCTCGAGCGATAGCAGATCCTTCGTTGGAATTGATGGGAAAACATATTATGCAGTTATCAATGCGATGTCGAACGCGGGTGTTTACGGAACGACAAATTTGTCGCAGTGAGCAGTAGGATGTAACGTATAGAATCTCTAGTGAGAATTGGTCCAGCTCCACATCTGTGGAGCTGGACTATGGAGGATTGGAAATGTCAAAATTCAAATTTAATCTGAAAGTCATTCTACGGTCTCCCATTTTTCTATTTTACGTAGCATTCCTGCTTCTGTCCTTTTTGCTGTTTGTGATTGCGGCAGTTCTTGATCCGCTGGTCAACTATATAAACTACGCAATCAGCTTGCGGGATATGGAGTATTATGGGGTTGGAATGCTGACAGCATCTTTTTGTGTTGCGGCATATTTTGCACAAAGAAATACGATTCTTGAAGATACCTGTTTGATTCCGCTTGTGCATACACATCTTGCACGATTTTTTGCGTTAGCTTTTTCATCGCACTTTATTTTGATCATTTTAATCATATATGTTGCAATTATGTCCGTAATACAGAAAACGGACATACTGTTTTCTATATCTACTTTTGCTGCGACCGGATTCAGATGGAGCATAACGATTTTTCTGGGAGAGAGCATAGGGTATCTAGCAGGACTCCTTTGTAATCGCTTTTATATATATCTTTTGGCGGCTCCGTGCGCGTGTGTATTTGGAATGCCAAATAGGTATTTGTTTTCGCTACTGTTCAGAAACTCAGACCGACTGCAATCAATACTTTCCGGTATTTTGTCAACGCAGTCTCCGTTTCCAAGCGGAATGGCCTTGGACTACGTTGGATCACAGCCTGATACATTTTTTGTAGCTGGAGTTCTATTTAAGTATCTGTTATCCGCGTTGGTACTGTTCATGATTTGCATTGTAGCATGGTACCCGCGCGGGAAGAAATCCGTACATTTTCTTAGGAAATGGTGCGCTGGAACGATTGGTGTGTGCATATGCCTTGCTGCCAGCGCGTTTCTGTATGTAGAAAAATTTCCGTTACGGTATAGCGCAACGGAAAAACTATATATGCCAATAGAAGAGAAGTCCTGGGGAACTATCAGCACAATTTCCGGAGAAATTGATTTAGGGCAGATCTGCAAGGTAACGTGCAACGTTCTATTAGACAATGTTACATCATCCGTAGTGACAGTTCGGTTGGACGATTCGTTTAAAGATTTGCAAATTCTTCATGACGGCGAACCTGTTCGGTATACTCGAAACGGAGATACAATTACAATCTATGTGGAAAATGTATCGCAAGAGAAACAGATACCTTTGGACTTTGTGTATAAAGGGTATGTGTATTATTTGAGCGATACAAATAACATAGACATTTTTACATCAAAAATGGCTGCGGCGCTACCACCCGGATTTGCATTTTTGCCGCAAGCAGATGATGGGAATCCTATTTGCTATGACTTAGATGTTTCAAGCGGGAATACTGTGATATCCAATCTGAACATCGAGAATGTTGAGCAGAGCCATTGCTATAAAATCCATGGAACCAGCTCATCAATTTGCATTTTCTCAGGTTTTTTAAGTGAGCAGCGAGTTGGTGAAAGTATTTGCTATCGTGCAAAATATAATGTCCGGACAGACTATGCTGCATTATACGAGAAAATGTTTACATTGGGAGCTTTTATAGATGCACGCAATGGTATTGTAGAGATGAAGAATCAAGATATGGACTTTCGGAATCCCCAGAAAGTATTTTTAATATTCTATTTTTATGATACAGGTGGTTTTCCGATTTGTTATGATGATTATGTTCTCATGAATTATGGCTATGTTACGTAGGAGGATATGTATGCTGTCAGTGCGCAATCTATCTTTCCAGTATCGCAAAGGAGAGAACGCGATAAGAAATATATCGTTTGACCTACCAACTGGATTTACACTCTTAATTGGGGAAAATGGTAGTGGAAAAACAACGTTAATTAGAAATATTGTAGGCGGTCTTAAAGCACAGACAGGAGCTGTTTCTATTGATGGGATCCAACAAAACGACTCTGTATTTTATCGGAAGTTATCTTATTTGCCGCAGGAATTTTCAATCTATCCTAGCCTAAAAAATAGAGAAATCCTTCAATTCATAGCGACACAAAAAGGCGTTGAAAAGGATGCACTAGCTGAAGCTATTGCTACTGCTGCCAAACAGGCCAACGTCACACAATTCTTAGATCGAAAATTTAAGCAGTGTTCGCTTGGTATGCAAAAACGGATTGGCATAGCAGCTGCACTGCTGGGAGATCCCGCCGTTGTTGTTTTGGACGAGCCGACGGCTGGGATCGATCCGAAAGAGCGACTGTCTTTTTACCATGTTGTTCGAGAGTGCTTTAAAGAAAAAAGTGTGCTTTTATCTACGCATATTCTGGATGATATGAATCATCTTGCGGACAATGTTTTAATGTTAAAATCGGGAGAAGTCATATATCAGGGGACGTATATAGATTTTTGTCATGCTTTGGATGGCAGACTATTTGAGAGTTTTTCCCCGAATAGAGACAGCCCGACTTTACCAAATGACGCTGTTGTCGTAACGGAAGCATCCGCCCAAGGTGGAACTGCATATAGATTTCTTAGTAGAGAAGCAGAAAGCAGTGCAAACCATAAGTATAAGAATGTAGATCCGACAACGGAGGATATATGGAATTATTACAGCCAAAATCATGGAAACGGCTAAGATCATTACTAAAAGTCGATTTCCATGTAGTAAGGTATCCGCTACTGGCACTTATTATCCTTTCAATTATTGCTTGTATTTACCCGGAAGCATCCAGATGCAGCGCAAAATGGGAGGGCAATGAACCAGCTGTATACACGAAGTGTTATCGATACATTCAGTTTTATCCAGCTATTTTTATAGCCTTCATGACGGGAGAAATTTTTGGAGAGACATTTAGGGCTGAGCCAAAAGAGTATATGCACGCATTAGGACTCTCCCCGGTAACGCTGCTGTTGAAAAGAACAATCTTCTGGTGGAGTGTTTTCTTAATAATAGAAATGCTGCCAATCATGGTTCTTTTCTCGAAAATAAATGCAAGTGTCGTAAGCAAGGTTCCTAAAATTCCGCTGTATATTCCAATTCTTCATTGTGCTATTGCATATGCTTCATATATTGCTATCATACAGTTTCTTTTAGCACTGGCAAAAGAAAAGGCTATTCCGATTACACTTTTTATGGCCTACTGTGCTATGGAGAGCGGTTCGTTTCATATCATTTTTGGCTCATATTCAGTTTTTCGCGGGGCGTTTAATGCACAAGATTACTACCATATGTTCCCGCAAAATATAATGTGTATGGCAATTACTATGCCAGTATTGTATGTTGTAGTGTACTTGCTATATAAGAAGAGATAGTCGGGATAGCTGTGCTTTTCTGTGGGAAAAGTACAGCTATCCTGTTATGCTACATTGCCCAATTTTCAACGACCAGATCAGGAACACGCGCAAACTCCCGGACGTTGTTTGTGACCAGGATCATATCTTCAGATCTGGCGTGCGCGGCGATCAGCATATCTAATGGGCCAATCGGCGTACCTCTATCCTGTAGATAGGATCGGATCTCGCCGTATTCCGAAGCTGCTGCAGCTCCGAAAGGAAGGATGCTCAATGGAATCAGGAAACGAAGCAGCGCCTGCTCGTTTTTTGCGGGATTGGAGCTGTGCTTCATCCCATACTCCAGCTCGGCCAGCGTGATGGATGAAATACAGACGCCGCTATTCAATTCTTTCTTCAGCCGCTGCAATACGTGTTCGGGCTTGTTTTTCATTGCGTAGATGCAAATATTTGTGTCCAGCATATAAGTCACAGATTTTCACGCTCCTGTTGGATGCCTTGATCCCGGCCATCCTCAAAAATATCGTCGGTGAAGCTGTTCAGTCCGTCCATAAAAGTCTGCCACATGGACTCCATCGGCACGAGGATCACGGCGTCACCGAGCTGCTGGACGATCACTTCATCCGTATTGAACCGAAATTTCTTCGGAAGCCGCACGGCCTGACTTCTTCCATTCTCAAAAATCTTTGCAGTCTCCATAACTGTCACCTCCTAATTTAATATATATCACGATATATATTATTCGTCAATAGGATGCTGCGTATGCGTGAAATGCGCCTTAGCGGAAAATAATAAAATTTCAGGATAGCTGTACTTTTTGCAATGAAAAGTACAGCCATCCTGTTGTACAATGCTGTGTAGTTTCGTTGGATGAAAAAACAGTCTTGCAAAAGCATTACTGCCAGGACAATTGGAGCTGCCGGTGGTTATCGGCACAGTCTCTCAAATAGAGGTTGATCAGGGTCTGATAGGGGATGCCTTTTGCGTCGGCCAGAGACTTGAAGTAGTCGATGGTGCCGCCGTCGATGTTGATGGTGATCTGCTTTTTCAGCCGGTTCGCGTAGGGGTTTTTTCTTGGATTCAGCTCGCTGATGTTATATTCATCTCTCATACTATCACCTCAAATTCCATCGAGATAAATACGTTGCTCGGTTTTGGTTGCCTGCCTTGCCGAGATAATACGGATGCAGTTTTCGTTGTCGCGGTAGCAATGGCTCACAATGCAAATTTTCTGCGATTTGATTGATCCGATAATGAGGAAGCGATCTTCTTCAATGGAGTGATCCGGATCGTCAAATAGAATGGCAAACTCGTCGTAAAAGACCTCCTTTGCTGCCTCGAAAGATAAGCCGTGCTTCTTCTTGTTGATCTCATTCTTGTTAGGGTCCCACTCAAATCTTAGTGTGTCCATAATTATATTATACATACTAAATAATTATTGTCAAGGAAACCAAACGGCGATACAAAACCCGCACGATCGGTTGTATAGGCAGCAGCGATACCGGAGTTTTCTCGCTGGCACGGCGAATGCTCGATGAACGCATTGCTCGGTGACGACAACGGACAGCCGACAGGAAAGGCGGTTCGTTGTCGCCACCGAGCAGGGGAGGCGTCCGCAGACGCTTGGGGTTTACCCCGCCCAGCGCTGTGCGCTGGGGAACTCTTGGCATCTTGGATGCCTAATAACGGTTTACCCGTTTGCGCAATGACGTGAACGGGTAAACCGTTATATCTGTATATACTCGATTTATGTTGACTTTATCAGCATAGTATGGTAAGATGGGCTTGAACGGAAAAGGCCGGTAAATTAGAACTGGCTGGGAGGGAAAACAAATGACAATTAAGGACTATATGCGAAAGGTTGAATCAGCAAAAATGACGCCGAAAGATTCGGCTGGAGCCAGCTTCACCGATGCGATGATGGAGAACACTGAAATCTGGAGTAACGATGCCTGTGTGGGCTATTTTCTCCGGGCGGCACAGATCGTCGGTCTGGATCAGGCAGACACTAGAAAGGTCGTGGAAGCGTTCAATACGGCTTTTGATGGAACTTCCGTTGATGAGGCAGCGGATATTTACTGCAAATACTGAGCGGCGGGAAAGGCTCAGTGAATTTTACAGAAAACTCGTCTGGGCGAGTATAAATAGTAATTAGGCCTAGAGCGTCCCGGTAGCTGCCGGGGGTTTAGCAGTTTTTATTTTAGAGCCGCTAAAAAGGTATGATGCACCTTTGTGATGTGTGGGCTTGCCGTAGTAACCTTTGTGAATTGGAAAGCACATCATGGACCCTGCTGCGAGTAATCTTTGTGAAAGCACAGGTAAGCAGAACGCATCTGTTCACCATCCACCTACTGAACGTTGCCAGTGTACTGTAGAAAGCACTGGAGAGCTGATCCCTCGGAAAAGGATTCGACAGAACCTCAACTGCCGTAGACGCTAATAAATAGGCTGCACACATAAGCAAGAAAAAAGTGTAGAAGAGAAATCTTCAAAACAGTCACACATAAGACTTAAAAAAGTGTACTTTGCTGATCGTCGAGGTTTCTTCGGAAACTGACGTGAAGCGGCTTAGCTTGAACGATGATATAATGTAAATAATTGATATAATTGAAATAAAGTATATACGATATATAACTTATGTAAGTTATATATCGTAGTGAAAAGGGGGCTACCATTTGGGGCGAAAAAACAAATCATACTCGAAGGATCTGCACCAGCAGGCGTATGAAAAATTGACATCTATGCTGGCGCTGGGCGAAAGCAAGCGCGAGGCAGTTTTGAATGGGGCAGCCGATGATAAGATCTTCTCGGTCAACACATACAAGACCTACTGGAAGCACATAAAGTACTTCTTGAAGTATGTCAAGGAAAAATACCCGGAATGTACGACGCTGAAGAAAGCAAAAAGGTATGTCAACGAGTGGCTGCAGGTGCGAGTTGACCAGGATCTATCTGCATGGACGATTCAGGCCGAGGCGAAAGCCTTGGGAAAGTTGTATGGCATAAAACCAGACGATGAAGACTACTTCAAGCCGCCGAAGCGGAACCGATCAGAAATCAAACGGAGCAGGGGAGACGCCAAGCGGGATCGGCACTTCTCGGAAGCTAACAACGATGAGCTGATAAAATTCTGCCGGGGAACCGGGCTGCGACGCAGCGAGTTGGCAGACCTGAAGGGAACGGATCTGGTGACACGGGAACAGATCGAAGCGCAGATCACGGCGCTAGAACAGATCCCAGAGCAGCAGCGGACGCCGGGTGACACGAAGCGGCTTCAGATGCTACAGGACACGCGAATGTTTGAAGGCGAGTATTTCATCCATGTGCGGAACGGAAAAGGCGGTAGGGAGCGCGTAAGCCCCATTATAGGGAAAAATCAGACACAGATCATCGACCGGATGAAGAACACGCTGCCCGAAGAAAAGGTCTGGCAGTTCATTCACCAATGCGCGGATATTCATAGTTACCGCTCAGATTACGCAGTTGCTATCTACAAAGCTCATGCAAGAAAGATCAGTGAGATTCCGTTTGACCGGGTGAATAAAGGAACCGGAAAAAGATATCAGAGTGACGTCTACACTTGCCGCAAGGATGAAGCGGGCAAGAAGCTGGACAAGGCTGCTATGCTGGTCTGCAGCAAGGCGCTGGGGCATAATAGAATCAGTGTTGTAGCGGACAACTATATCCGCGGCCTTTGATGGGAGGCGAATGAGGCATCGAGTACGTAAGGAAACGAATGGGAGGCTATAAAACATTGGATAGCCTTGATGGTGAGTGTACCCATGTAATTCAAACAAGGCAGGAATATGAGATGCTTCTAAATCAGCGCGATAGAGCCAAGCGCGAAAAAGAGGAAGCAGAAAGAGCCGCTGCGCGGGAGATATCCAGAGTAAAACAGGAGGCGGCACACGAGGCCGACAGAGCTGCACAGAGGGCGCAAGCGCAGATAGACGACCTTTTACAGCAGGTGGAGCGGAAAACGGCTGAAATCGCCGACCAGCGCGCCCTCAACGCGAACCTTCTCAGAATTTCGCGGGAAAGAGCAAATGCGGATAGAGGGCTGCGACCGAAAAAGGTACATACCGGGTATGTTGTCGTGATGTCCTCCGAAAAAGAAATACGGTACAAAACCGGCAGGAATAAGCTGCTGACGGCAAAGGTATGGGAGACGGTACTTCAGAGTCCTTACTCGGTCGATTTTACAGAGAGCCAGGCAAGGCAGCTGATCGAGGAAGATCTTCTGGCCAGAAAAAATGGCTTGCTTGCCGACGTGGGCATTACGATGATTTGCAGCGGGAGCAGCTATGAGAATTTAATCGAAACGGAAAACTGGAAAGAAATCAAAGCAGCGCACAATACGCTATTCTCACGGCAGCTTCGGGCAAACTATAGAGTTGGCTATTGGGAATATATCATTCAGCACACAAAACCGCTTGGAATCGTCCCCGCAGATATGCGGGCTGGAACAAAAAATGGATAGCAAAATAGCCTGTCCGCAACCCTTGAAATCGCGTTTTGGACAGGCTATAATAACGGTCAAAAAACAGGGAAAAAGCTATTGATAATCTAAGCCCCCGTATAGGGATCTAGGGCTAGAACAGGGGCTGGATTTTTGTTGCGAAAAAATAAAAAATTTCTCTTTTTAGGAAGCGAGCAGGGGTCAGCAGTTTGTAGCGATTTGCTGGGTGCTGGATCGGGGGGCGCAGCCCATCCGATAGCAGGGTAGGATTTGTCCGCGGTCTTTTCCAAGGTCGTCCATCAGGATTCTCCACGCCTTTATGGTGTGGGGAATCCTGTGGGCGTACCGGCAGGCGTAAGCCTGTGGGAAAGGCGGTGGGCAAATCCGGATGGTTTGGAATCCCCGCCGCAGCGGACTTTTCTTTTTGCTTCTTTTTCTTTTACTGGGAGGACTTTGTGTATGACACAGAATTACACTGAAGGATATGAGTATTTGAGTTCTCAATTTCCGGAGGTCAGCGGCTATGATTTTTACAGAGAGATGTTCCCGAATAACGAGCGATCTGACGAGCAGCATATGGATTATTCTCATCCCAACGCAATTTATCTGTATCGGGAGCAAACGTCCGATGGTTTTAATCGAATGCGCCGAAGAATCATGTTCTCCGATCAGTGGGAAAATGATTACATGGAATTTATCGAACAAAATCCGCTGACGCTGTGCAGCGGACTGTCCTATCGCGGGAAATCCAATAAGCTGGAGCACGCGCAGCGGATGAACGCACTGATCTTCGATTTGGATGGTGTTGGTCTGAAGGAGTTGCGAAATTTATTTTTGCGATTTGGCGGCGATCCGACGCGGCTTCGCCGCTTGCCGATGCCGACGTATCTCGTTCTGTCAGGGACCGGTCTGCACGTTTGCTATTTTTTCCGGGAGCCGATCGATCTATACCCGAATATTAAAATCCAGTTGAAAAGCCTAAAGTATGATCTTACGTTTCGGATGTGGGAATACAAGGCGACGTCGCAAAACAAAGAGATTCAGTATCAGTCCATCAACCAGAGCTTCCGCATGGTTGGCAGCATCAACGAAAAGCATGGCAATCAGATTGTGGCGTTCCGGACCGGCGAGCCGGTGACGTTGGAATATTTGAACGCTTATGCCAGACCGGAAAATCGGGTGGATGTCAATAAGCCGTTTAGACCGTCGAAGATAACGAGAGCGGCAGCGCGGGAAGCATATCCGGAGTGGTATGAGCGAGTTATTGTCAAGGGCGAAAAGTACCCGAAAAAATGGGACATTGCAGGAAAGGTACATGGCGACGATCCGTATGCACTTTACCATTGGTGGCTGCGGCAGATATTATCAATCCGGGGCGGACACCGGTATTTCTTTTTGATGTGTATGGCAATTTACGCCTATAAATGCGATGTTCCGAAGGCGCAGCTTCGGAAGGATATGCAGATTGCATTTGAGGATCTCCAGATGGTGCAACATGAGAATGCGTTGACTGAGGATGATATTAAGAGTGCGCTGGAGGCGTATGACCGGGAATATTACAACTTTACGATTTCCGATATAGAGGCGCTGACAGACGTTCATATAGAGCGGAACAGAAGAAACGGGCTAACGCAGGAAAAGCATCTCTATTTGGCGCGGAGGCGAAAAGAGGATATGAAAGCAATAGGGATACCAATGAAGGCTGCGGATGGTCGCCCAACGGCACAGATGAAAGTCTACGAATGGAGAAAGGCAAATCCGTCTGGTAAAAAAGCTGATTGCCATAAAGACACTGGGCTGGATCCAAAGACGATCCGAAAGTGGTGGGAAACAAAATAACGTATATACTTTGCGCAAAGTATATACGTTATATAAACTATTTACGATATGTAGATTTATGACAAGGTTGCCTGATGATTGTTTCAGAAAATAACGTTACTTTTTCGATGTATCTGTGTCACCTGAGACAAAGCGGGATTCCGTTTTGCGGATGAGCCGATGGAAGCTGTTTTGTTGTGCTGCCGTTAATTCCGGACAGTCTACATCTGCGGTCGATGGAGAGGCTGCGAGAGCCGTTAGCATTTCTATTTGTGGCGTTGTTAGCGGTGCAGCCAAGTCAATTTCTTTGCGTGTAATCATAAATGCAGATTCCCTCCTATTACATCCTCATGGAGCGCAATCCTTCTTCTTTGCACGGAAATAGTATAACAAGTACTAAGCCAAAAAGAAATAGCGGATTTATGTGATATAAAGTATATATATTATTTAATTTATATACTTTATATCAATTATTGATTGCTTTTGCGGGGCATATTTGCCCGAAAAATGGAAATGAGACTGTGCAGCGTCTTCATAATAAGTGGCACAATGAAAAGTACAAGAAACAATGCAAGGAGTGAGACAATATGATTGACGAAACTGTAATTGACACACGGAAGAAAGATAAAAACGTGGTAATCATCAGCGAGGAACTGTCCAGTGAAATGGAGAAGGCCGAAAGAAACTCTGTGTATCTGCGGAAGCTGGATCGCGGCCTTACTCAGGTTCGTGCCGGGCATGGTGTCGTGAAGTCTATGGCCGAGTTGGAGGAAATGGAACGTACATATTGACAATGTAAATAAAATATAATACAATGAGGACGCTAAGAGCAGAAAGGAGCTGCGACAATGGCAAGCACAAATATCAATATCCGGATGGACAGCGACTTAAAAATGCAGTTTGAGGCATTTTGCGCAGATATGGGAATGACGATGACAGCCGCATTTAATATTTTTGCAAAGAAGGCGGTCCGTGAGTATCGCATTCCTTTTGAAATCGGCGGAGAAATACCGAACGCTGTAACAAGGAAAGCAATCGAGGATGCAGAGAATGGGATTGGAATGAGCAGGTCTTTTTCCTCCGTAAAAGACCTGATGGAGGATCTGAATGCTGACGATTAGGTATCAGACGGCCTTCAAGAAAGACTACAAGCGGATTGTTCGGAGAGGCTATGATGTGCGGCTGCTGGAGGAAGTAATCACTATTTTGGCTGAACAGAAGCCGCTGCCAGAAATCTATCGGGATCATAACCTGTCCGGGGACTATATCGGATGCCGGGAGTGCCATATAACTCCGGACTGGCTCTTGATTTATGAGATCAAGAATGATGAGCTTGTTCTATGCTTAACCAGAACAGGAACGCATAGTGATCTGTTTTGAAGAAACAACGGAAAATGTTATATAATTTATATACTTTACATATAATATATAAATTATATAATCCAATGCGGGAATACCGCCAATCGACAGGATCATCCGTTGACAGAATTAGCGGAATCTACTAGACTACAGTTGACCGAGAAAAGGCGGTTAAGAAAACTACACAAGGCGTAGCAAAGCCCTCCAGAAGTTGCAGCTTCTGGAGGGCTTTGTGCTAGTTATCGATACATGCCGGTTTCTTTTGAATCAGAACCCTGTAATTTTACATAGACGGCTGCATCATTTCCGGATGAGACGAGTAATAGGTTTGTGTCATTAGTATATGAATAGACATTTTGGGGTTTGTTAAAACAATTTGACCCACGCTCTTGGACTGGGAAGCAGTCATATCCTTCGAATGTGGTTTCTCCGAGATAGACCGTATCATGTGTGATGTTTCTTAAATCTACATGAAAATCCCATCGGTTCCGATAATTCTGATAGTATTCATCATTGATGTCACTAACACTTCCAAGGTAAACAAACAACGAATCATCATGGTTTATGTATTCTCTGCCTGCATCAGAGGTGCGGTAGCGATATTTCCCATCGATCCATGCTTGATATGGGGACTCACTATCTAAATATATTTTGCTACCAACGGGTAAACCATAGGAACACCAATTTGAAGTTGGGGTTTCCCCTACTGTTTCCTGAATTGTTCCAACATACTGAAAAGAGTCTGGCATTGTTCCTGATGGAAAGGAACTTTGCCAATACAAAGTGCCGTTTACCATAAAATGTTCTTTCAGGTCTGGTGTATACGTTGGATCAACCACACTGGTGTTGCAAGCGGAAAGAAATAAAATTATAAGTATAAACGGTATATACGCTTTGGCCAGCGTTACTTTGAAAGAAACCATATTATGCCCAGTTATAAATCGTTTTCGTATATGTGTATGTGCGGTTCCTGTTTTCGGCAGGAACATAATTGCTTAGTGAATATATAGTTTCATAATATTGATACCACGGATTCCAGATTCGAAGCATTCCGCTTGTATCATCATAGCCACACAAAACGACAGCATGATAGGCGTGCTCAGTGCCAACTTGACGATGCATGACAATATAAACTGGCCTATCATAATTGATTTCATTGCACAGATCAACGTACGATAACGTTGAATTAGTTATGGTAGTGTAAAATCCTTGCACGGTTGCGTAAGTGTAGATTTGATTGTCGGTGAGGGCATCGGTTTGCTGAACGCTTGAACCATAGAAATATTCCATGATATCGCGTGCATACAATCCATTCATGCCTTTATAACGCATAATTGCGGCTGCGGCATATGCAGCACACCAATAGTTACCATCGCCTTGGGTCTCTGCAGGACTGCCAGACGATCCAAATATATCTAAATAGTGAGTGGAATTACTGCTTTGCAATTGTGCCGTGGATGGTAAAATTAAAGCCGCAGTATCAGCAGAACACTCGATAGTTGTTCGAGTCAAATCCATGCCATCATTGGTAATAGCTTCATTAACACACTGGGGAGTAGGGAAAGAGAATACTGATCTCCTTATGGATGCTGTCTCAAAAATGACATCCATATCATTAAAATAAATGTTTAGTGGGTCGGTTATAGAAGTAAAAGGTGCAATTTCGTTGAGTTCGGATGCAAAACCTTTTGAGAGAACACCGGAAATTTCACCCTGCTCATTGCTGTATACTCGCAGCAAGCAAATAATCCGGTTTGAGTAGTAAATTGGAAAATAGTAAACGTTGGAGCCAGAATTAGAGAAGGTAAATGCATTACCCAAATAGCAGGGCGATAATTCGGAAAATTCCGAAGACTCAAGGAATAAGTGAACTGTTTCTTCCGCGAATGAAGCATATTGCGTTGGACAGTCGTAAGAAGAAATATATAGTTTTTCGCTTAAAGAATCACTTTCAAGATCTAACGCAAGAGCCGTGGACGGCAGAGTTACCAATATTGCCAACAACAACAAGAAAGAGATGATTTTTTTCATATAAGTTGTCCTTTCTTTGGCACAAAAGCATTTTTACGGATAGAATACTATGCGGATACAGGAGCCTTCAATTTGTCAATGAGATCACCACCCGTTTGAAATTGAAATCTAAATATAAAATAGCGCAGAGAAGCACAAGAAGTAAACCATGTTGTGATGACAAAAGAGGCAACTGGCTGTTGCATATTAGAAAACGCACAAAAGATAAATTAAAATGAGAAAAATTCAGCGGGAAACGATGGCGTTTTCCGCTGAATTTTTCTTGACAAAATGGAATAATGTACATACGATATATAATATATATAAATTAAATAAAAGGAGCTGCTGCAATGAAAGTAATCGCAATTGCAAATCAAAAAGGCGGCGTGGCGAAGACGACCACGACGCACAATTTGGGCGCTGCGCTGGCTGCTGCGGGAAAGAACGTGCTGCTGATTGATCTGGATAGTCAGGCCAGCCTGACGATCAGCGTCGGCATGGAGCCGCTGGAGGTTCCGAAGACGATTGTAGACGTTCTGAAGAAAGACGGCGCACCGATCCGCGAGTGCGTACAGAAAATCAATGACCGGCTGCATATCGTGACGTCGATCATTGACCTGGCTCCGATGGAGATGGAGATGCTTTCGCGGGCGAGCCGGGAGAAGATCCTCGACCGGGCGCTGAAGCCGATCAAGGATGACTATGATTACATCCTGATCGATTGCCCGCCACAGCTCTCGATTCTCACAATCAATGCGCTTTCCTGTGCGGACGGTGTTCTGATCCCCGTCAAGACGGACTACCTGGCATATCGTGGCCTGACGCAGCTGCAGGACAGCATCCGGGAGATCCAGGAGTTGATTAACCCGGATCTGAAGGTGCTGGGCGTGATTGCAACACTCTACGATGCACGGGTATCGGACGATAAAGATATTCTTGCGCTGCTGAAGGAAGAGTATAATCTCGTCGGCGTTGTGAAGCGGCTGGCGGTGGCGAAGAAAGGAATTTATGACGGGCTGGCGGTCGTGGAGCAGGCACCGAGCAGCGAAATTGCGAAAGAATACACGGCAATTGCGAAGATGATTATAAACGGAAATTTCGACCGGGAGGATATTGAAAATGGGTAATTTGAAAGAGCGTGAGAGCCGGCGCAGAGCGTCTGTTGTTGGCAGTATCATTGAGCAGCAGCCGGCAGAAGAAACGACGCAGCGTAGTGCTGGTCGCGGTCGGCCGAAGGAGGATCGGGAGCTGCGGAAGCGGGTGAGTTTGTCTGTACTGCCGAGCCTGTATGAAGATATTCAGAAAATTGCCTATGTCGAAAGGCGCAGCGTCAGTGAGCTGCTCAGTGATCTGATGCTGCAGTATCGGGATCAGCAGAAATCGGCACTTTCGGAGTATGAAAAGGTCAGAAAATGAAAGAGGCAACTTTGAGTTGCCTAGATGTAAACCACTTGTGGTTTACATCTGATGGGG
>OHMU01000567.1_pt1 | contig 15958 bp, 19 predicted proteins | sample 1569441 | NCBI WGS metagenome assembly OHMU01 (sample SAMEA3879527, study PRJEB24766) | human gut metagenome | biome: human-associated habitat; feature: feces | place: USA | collected 1985/1987 | reverse complement strand
ATTAAACTTTTCTTTTAACTCTATACTCGTGAAAGTTTTACACAATTTGTCTATATAATCTAATGCAAGTGGTTTAACATTTTTTACCCCATATTTTTTAACAATATTTTTTATATTATCTCTTTCCTCTCCTATTTCACTAAATTCTGTACCATCTTTTGCATAGCAAGTATATTTGTATGTAATTTTGCTCTTACCTTTTATATCTGGATCTAGATATTTTATTGATAATATTTCGTAATTATGTTTTAATCTATCATCATATAACTCATAAAATCCATTTTCTTCACAATATTTATCTATATAGTATTCATTTACAAGTTCTATTCCATCAATATCATTATTGAGTTTCTTTAAAAATTCTATAATACCTTTTTCTGTATAAGGAATTTCAAAAAAATTTGTTCTAATATATTTGCTATATTCTTTTGTTGAGTTCTTATATCTATCTTCTGGAATATCCACCCTATAACACGAATCTATCGAAACATATTGTGGATTAGGATATTTTATATTGTATTCTTTTTGAGTTAATGATGTATGCCTAATGTCAGGACTATATGCACATCCAATTTCTACAGATAGATGCTTATTATCTGATGTAACAACAATCCCTCTTAATCTGCAATTTATAGGAGTTGTATAATCACTCCCCATTTTTACCATTTTGATTTTCATTGTAATCGCCTCCAAATTTCATAATTATAAAAAAAGAGAATGAGTACATAAAAAATACAATACTCATTCTAACTTTAAAATCTTCAAAGCACATTGTTATAGATAGCAAAAATGCTAAAAATATGCTTAATAAAAACACTCTTATTATCTTTTTCATAATGCAACTTACCTCTATTGTTTCAATCTACCAAATCCATAGAAATGCTCACCATTCCACCAGCCATTGTTATATTTTCTAATTCTAACCCCAGATGGATTTCCTCCAGTATCTATAACATATTCATCAGTATCTCCATCTATTGTAAGAGTTCCCATATAAATTCCTATATGTGATATACTTCCAGGCTCTCCAGTATCGTAAGTATCTTTTAAGAAGATTAAATCTCCTGCCTTTCTATCATTTACATTTACTGGATAGCAATATCCGTTATATATTCCCTGTGCTCCAGTATTTGGTATTGTTATAATTCCAGTATGTGCAAGACAATGTATAACCCAAGAAGAACAATCATAGTAATCCATACATTCATCATATTTTAGATTACTGTGATCCATTAAATATCTTGTACCAACATTTTTCAAAAATTCATCATATATAGCTCTTAATTGTTCATCTCCAATGTTTACATTTAAGTAAGCATAAGTTGATTTAAAATCAGAACTAAATAATTCAAAAAATGAATTAGAGTTATATAACAATCTTATTTGTTCTACTTCATCATCTGTAAATGCCTTTTGATTCCAATTTACATTTAATCCTTTTGCAGCTTTATATTGGTTTATAACACTAAAGTTTTTATTACACCAAGATATATAGTCATCTAAAGAAGGATTTTTAACTACTTTCTTTGTGTCAGTAACAGTTTCTTTAATCTTGTTGCCATTTCCATCTACTGCATCTGTTTCTTTCTCATAAGTATAAGTAACATCACTTATTTTTTCATATAATTCTGCTTTTCTAAATTGTTCTAATATTGTTAATTCTGCAAAATCATAAGTCAGATCACCATTCAACATTTGAAGTATTGAAAGTGGAGCTCTCCAGTTTATCATTCCTTTACCTTCGATTGTACCTTCAACTACTTTACCAGAATTGTAATATTCTACAGTAGTTTTGTTATATTCATTTTGCATATTTATCATATAAGTTTCATAATTTTTCTTCGTATCTTCACTCATTCCAATACCGAAAAAACTACAAAAAGCAGCTATAACAACTATAATAATGATAACCGGTGCAATTTGTGGAAGCATTGAAATAATCATTTCTACTACTTTAGCCATCAATTTTACGAGTAATCTCATAAGTTTTATCATTACATTGGTTGTTTTAGATATTACTTTTTGTCCTAGTTTTTCACTAATCTTTTTACTTATTTTTGTTCCGATTTTCTTTGTAAATTTCTTTGTGTATTTAACAGTTTCTTTTGCAACTTTATTAGATGCTTTCTTTATAGGTTTTGTCATTATTCTAGTCGAAGAACTTTTAAAAGCAGTAGTACCATTTTCATTTAATCCTGCACTTATATCTTTTCCAGTTCTAATTGTCCTTTGAGCAGAATTGTTTACAATTTTTGCTCCTTTTATTCCTGTAGATATTCTTTTAGAAGTCTTTAATTTACCATCATTCTTCTCGAGTATTGTTCCATTATTATTGCCTTCTGTTAACTCTGTATTATTATCATTTTCTGATGCAGTTTGTATCTTGTTTGACTTTATTATATTAACTTTGTTATTGCCTTTATTAGTTTGTATTTCATTGTATTGTTTTACTTTTGTAGATATTTCTTTTTCATTTTTGTTAGCAATATCATTTGCTTCTATAGAATTATCTACTCCAGTTTCGATTCTGGAAGTATCAACATCACTTTCAGTTATTTTATTTAATTGTTCTGCATACCACTTATTTATATTTTCTGCACTATCTAATACAAGATTCGTACCTTTATGTGCATAATCTGTATATTTATTAAGTGAATTTGCTATATCTTTACTATTATCATTAGCCATAGTCTATCCTCTACTTACTTGCATATTTGAAGTTTGATTTAGTTCATAAATATAAGAATCTTTTGACACTTGATTTCTAAAAATAACTTTATCATCTCCATAAACAATAATGCCCTGTCCGTGAAGGTGAATCTGTTACATATCTTGATTCCTCATCACTTATGTCAAAAATCTTACAAATTGGTGGTAAATCTAAAGTTTTTTGTTTTAATATCATAGCAAATTCAGAGTTAGATAATATCTTGCATCCATCCTCATTTTTAATTACATCTGCAATATTTTGTGTAATAATAGTAGGTATTGCGTTCTCTTTTCTTCCAGTCTTATATATTTTTGCAATATATTCACTAGAAAACTTATTTGCAAGTAATATATGAAACTCATCAATAAATATCCAGGTATGTTTTCCTAATGTTTTATTTCTATGAAGTCTATTCATAATATGGTCTAATACAACTAAATATCCTGTTGTTTGTATGCTTGGTGGTAGTTCTGATATATCAAAAGTAATAAAACGATTTTTTATTTCTATATTTGTTTTCTTTGCAAATATATCCATATTTCCTTTGACATATCTCTCAATAATAAGTGCAAGATTTTTTGCTTCGCTTTCTGGCTGTCTTAATAATTCATTGTAGAATTTTTTGAAATCTGGCTCATATTCTTTATTATAATTATGAAGTTTATAATCCTCATAAATATTATTCGTACAACGGTCTGTAAGAGTTTTTTGTTCTCCAGATAATCCATTTACTATTGATTCTATAAAAGCAAGTATAAATTCAGATTTTTCTTTTATTGCTTCTTTATCGTTCTTCGCATATTGTAACGAACTGTCAAATGGATTTATATGTGTATCAGTATTTGTGCTTATATTTAATGCCTGTCCTCCAAATGCTTTAATTAAAGGATAATACTCACCGTTGTGGATCAATTACGCAAATTTCATCCTCTGGATAACGCAATAATACTTGCTCTATAAGTAATTTTATGGAAAATGATTTTCCTGCTCCAGATGTTGCTAAAACACAACCATTTCCATTTAGTAGTTTCTTTCTGTCGCAAAATACTGGATTCTTTGAAACAAGATTTATTCCATAAAAAATAGAATCCTCCTGCATCAAGTCCTTTGTATTGAAAGGAACATTGGTAGCAGTAGATTCCGAAGTTAATGACCTTTGTATTTGCAAAGTATTCCAACCAAATGGAAGGCAATTTTGCACTCCTTCAAGTTGTTGCCAATCTAAATTATATAGAGAAATTAGATATTCATTTCCAATACTCTTTACTAATTTTGTTGCTTTATTTAGTTCATCAAGTGAACTAGCTTGAATACATATTAAAACATTGTTAGTAAATAACTTTTGTTTTTTCTTTTGAAGTGCATCTCTTAATTCTTGTGCATCACTTATAGCATCTTCTAATTTTTCATCAAGTACAGCTTCATAACTGTAGTTATTTTTACTGGCTTTTTTAATTTTTTCCAATCTTTCTGTTTTCATTCCAGATATTTTCTTATTCACCATTTTGATTACTTTAGCTGGATCTGTAGGTGTAATATTCAAAGTTGTAATAATATTATAGTTAGTTATTGTTGTTATTCTATTATAAAATCTTGGTGTTATAGATTTAGGCAGTTTACTAACATATAGAACACGAATAAATTTATCTTCGCCAATCTTTATATAATTCTTTTCTCTAAAAGATACATCTTGCTTTGGTGCTAAAACATCGTAAATACTCAATTTATTGTCTATTGCATATTTAATAAAATTATCAATTCCATTTTCCTCTGCAAGTTCATTATGAAATATATTATATTTACTCTTTTTATTTTAGACTTTAATTCCTTAAACTTTTCTTCTGCCCTCAACTGATATTGAAGAAATATATCTTGTGCTTCTTTCATACTTTCAGCTTTCGTAGTAATGACTACTTGTCTTTTCTCACATAATATTTCTTCTTTATCACCGATTGCAAGTTCTATAAGAGTATTAAACTCATTTGCAACTTTAGATTCATTTTCATTTAGGTTGTTTTCATTATATATAAATTTTTGCTTATAATCATTAGTCTTTACTGGTGTACCAAAACAAACTACTTGAATATGATCGTTATAGTTAAAGGAATGTAAAAATTCAACCCATTTAAGAAAAATATTCTCTTGTTCCTCATAGTTTGCTTTTGCAAAAGAAATGTCTTGGTATTCAAAGCAAACAGAATAATGTGTATCATCTAATTGTATAATTGAATTTTTTTCATTAAAGTCTTTAAAAAATGTATGAATAATTTGTGATGTAGTTTTAGGCTTTGCAACTTTATGTGCTTTTATTTTCTTTGAAAATTCATTAAATATAGTAAATAAAAAAAATTCTTTCTTTTCTTTATTTTTCTTATTTTCTTTTACCTTTTTCAATGTTGTTCCTCCTTATAACTGTCAAGAAGATTGGGAATAAAATACCAATCTCCTTCAACTAATTTTTTAAACATTCCTGTATAGGTTAATTCGCCACAATATGGCTGCTTTTTTATCTTTCTTTTGAATATTGTATAAAACACAACTCTTGTTTCTAAAATAGGATGCTTGTTGTTATAAACTCGCATCCATTTAGCATTATGATTTTTTATATAATATTCCAATAATGACTTTTCCCATTGACTTAAATTCATCTTATATTACCTCTCTAACAGTTTTAAAAGAGCCTCTTGTTGCTCTTTTGATAGTTTTGATAACTTCTCTGATAGTTCATCTTTTCTTGAATTATTAGATTCATTAATTTCATTTACTTTAATTTCTTTTTCTTCTTTTATAGTTTCTATTTTAGAATATTCTGGATTTATTCCATATTTTTTTCTAGCCTTTTCCAATATCTTGGCTTGTTTTTGTTTTTTCTTCATTTCTCTAATTTCAGCTTTTGTAGTTTTAGAATTATCTGTTTTTGTTGATTTTGTTTTGTGCTTATTTTTCTTTTGATGTTGAAGTTCATACTCACTATCTGTCATATAATGTATTGGCTTTGCAAAAAGAAGATAATGCCTAAACCAAAAAGGCATTATCTTCTCTGCTGGTAGTTCGTGTATTTTGACAAATCCTATAAATCCTAGAACTCCTGCTATTGCAATTACTATATAACTTGTTGCTTCTTCACCAATCTTTTCTTTTAAGATCAGATAAGTGGGAACAACTGCAATTATTATTAGAATTGCAAATATCCATTGTCTAAAATTAAAGAAATATATTTTTTCTTTATAATCCTTTATCTCATCAAATACTGTAATTTCTATATTATCCATTATCAATGACCTCCTGTAAGTTTTTCTGCAAATTGACTTGCGTACTGTATTACTGCCAAATACATTCCGTTAAGGAATAACATTGCAACTATTGTTGATATTGCATTTGTTGAGCCTACTGTACTACTCAATCCTGCAAGTCCAATAGAATAGATATTTGTTGCTAAATATATTATTACTGCTTCTAATCCAACACTTGCTGAAAAAAGGAAGTATTGAATTGCTTTTCCTCTACCTTCATCATCAGCAGCAAGAGCGATTGGTATTGGAGCAAAAGCAAAACATAGTATTAGTTTTACAACTCTCAAAAATATCTGTGTTAGAATCTGTACGATTGTTGTCATAAACGGAATGAATAGTATTAAATACAATCCGATATGTCATAATACTATCTACAAATCCATCTGGTACTGCATCAATTAAAGTGTCTGCAATATTAATTGAAGAATTACTATTACCTATGGCATGTGTAATACTAACAAAAATGTCATTTGTTATATTCATAATACTAGATAAGAAATCGTATCCGTGTTGAATAAAGTATTTAAGTAATAAGAATGAAACAAAAGCCATTACTACTCTTTCCCAACTTATTCTCTCTACTTCCATTGATTTCTTTATCAAGTTAATCATAAAGAAAAGGATTAAAAGACTTAACGCTATTGGAACTATTACATCATTTACTGTTTTTCCAATAGACCAAATATTGATACCTTTTACACTAGAGAAATTCGTTAATTTTTCTATCGTACCTATTAAATTACCACTATCTATATCAATACCGAAAACTGTAAATTTGAAACTATAAAGAAGTCTTATAATTCCATCCAATTATTTGTCCTCCTTCTCTTATAATCCAAATAAATTCTTTGATTGTGCGATTGCAACAAGCATAAATCCTGCCATAAGTGTCATTAAACCTCTTGATTTACCTTCAGCATCTTCTCTTTGCCAACCAAGTGCAAACATAACACCACCAACAAGAGCAATAACTCCACCAATTTTAGTTAGCCAATCACAAGCAAAATTTATAAATGAATCAATAGATTCTGTGTTTGAAGCTGCAAATACTCTTGTTTCTGCAAGAATCAATGTGCCCATTGCAGTTGTTCCTATAACTGCTACTTTCTCTCTTAATTTTCTAAATAAATTTTTAATCTTTTTCATATTTACCTCCAATTAAAAAGAGATAAACCCCTCTTTAATTAGCTAATAATCTAATTTCAAGATTTATCTCTTTTCTTATTTAATTATTTTTTTATTACTAAATCCTCAAATTGGATTACTCCAGTTCGTTTAAGGTCTTTTAAGTCATCCTTATCAACCTCTCTTATTTCTGGCTTTTCAATAGGAATTGCAAATGATAAGCCAGAATCGCATAACATTCTATAGTCTGCGTTTTCACCATATTGCAATTCTTTCTTGTGATTATAGAGTTTTTGAGAATTATTATCTCGTGGCTCATATAATTCAGAATAGTTAGGATGTTCTTTTAAGTTATATAGTTTAGAGTAAAAAGCTCCTATTCCTGCTATAAAAAGTACACAATTACCACTTGGCATCTTTGATAACTCATCTAAAGTTGCTAGTTCTCTACCAACTACATCCCAGTTAGTTGAAGATGATCCCTGTCTAGCATAAGTCCTTCCAGATGACTTTTTATACCAAGTTTTCTTGCCAAGTAGAGCCACTAAATATTCCAAAGTTTCTTTACTCATTCCTCCCATAAAAAGAGTACTGTCACAGCAATCTAAAACAGATTCCCAACTATCTTTATATTTTTGTTTTAATTGACTTAATGATTGCAATCCTACAGTAATTCCAACATTTAATCCTCTCAAATAAGCAAGTTCTTCAACAAATCTTGGAATTTCTCCTAATTGTGCCCACTCGTCCATATAGATTTCTACTGGAGTCGCTAAACTTCCACCACATAATTTTGCATTTTCATCAATAATCTCAAATATTTGTGTGTAAAAAATACTCGCTAAATAGTTAAAAGTATTATTGCTTGGTTTTGTTATTACAAAATAGGCAACTTTACCATTTCCAATAGTTTTATTCGATTCACTATTTATCTGTTTCAATAATGGAGAATTGTCATCCAAAGGCATCCCTATTCTGTTAAGTTCCATAGTATCTGTATCAGTCATATTTGCAATTTCTTTAATATTGAATGAAGCTAATCTTGCAGTTGCAACCATAATAATTGTACTCATCATTTTGGGTGCAGATGCTGCAACTTTAAAATGCTTATATTGTTTTACACCTATTGCCTCTGGCTCATCTTTTGCCCAAGCATCAAACAACCTATCTAAATTTGATACACCTGTAGAATCTGGATTCGATAAACGAATTAGATTTAAAACTGTTGTAAAATTCTGATGTGCCTTATCATAATGTCTTAATGTATAGTAAAATAAGGCTTGAAGATATATCATTTCTGCTTTTTCCCAGAATGGATCTCCAGAAGTATTTTGTATATTTTCGCTTTTAGTATTTGCCATTATTGTATTTATTAAGCTCATTACATCATCTTCTTGTATTGGATGTTCCTCATCATAATAACCAATATTATTATGACTTTCTTTAATATACATTAGTGGATTGTAGCAATCCGAACAAGACTTATCATCAAGGTTAAGAACTTTTATTGTATAGCCTTTTTTCTTTAATGAATAACCACAATCTCGCAAAAGTTCTCCGTTTAGGATCAGTTACGATTATTGTTCCATTTGCATTTAGAATATTAGGCTTAAAATAATATCTCGACTTACCACTTCCAGGCCTACCTATCAATATAACATGCCTATTCATTTTGCTAATTTTCATATTTTTAGAAATCAATTCTGTCTGTGTTAAAATCATATTATTTTCAAAGTTCTTATCTATTTTATCTTTTATATCATTTGGAGTTTTCCATTCAGCAGAGCCATAGGTGTTTTCTTGTATATTCTTTTTGTTTTGCATTTTATAAGTTTCGTAAATCATTAAAACAAAAAAAGACACCCCACTAGATACAAGAAAGTTATTTCTTGAAAAATCTATTGGAGTGTTAATTTTATATAATTCATTCAGAGCAATGGTAAAATAATCAAAAGACCAATTCCCACCATTGCTAGACACCAGAGTTGTTACTCTTAACATATAGTAAAATATAATTGCAAAAACTATTACAAATAATACTTTTGAACTCTTTTTATTTCTTTTCACCAGCATATTTGCATCACCTCCCATTTTTTAATAATCTAAATTTATAGAATCTTTTTCTATAAGTTTATCTGGAGTAATTATATGAATATTCTCTCGATTTTTTATTTCATCAAGAGTATAATCATCCCAAGTCCATCCTATAGAGCCAAAATCATATACTTTTTTTGCTCCTTCTTTTGTATTTATGATTTTTTTCTCTGCTATATCTGTTGCAGTAACTATATCATTTTCTAATGTTTTACAAATATAACAATCTGTATATTTATCATATACAATTTGAAAATCTCTTGTAGCAAAATTATTTACAAATAATTCTGCGATACATTTTTCAAAATAAGGTCTAGCCCAACCATTCCAACGCTCATCTTTTATATGATAGCCTTCATAGTATTCACTATTTCCAATGTTAAAATATGCTTTTTCTTGTATCTTATCCATTTTACTCACCTACTTCTTTTTCATCTGCTATATTTATTTCTATATTCTTATCTTCTGTTAGAGTAGGAGAATTAGCAACTTCTTTTTCAAGTTCTTCAAAGATATTATGCTTTTCTAAATCCTCATTTACTACATTCCTTTTTTTTTCCTTTTCTGCAAGTTCTTTTATATCATTTTTAAAAACAGTCCAAACACACTCATTCTCTGTTCTTTTCATAATATAATTTTTACCACTTAATGTTTCATAAGTTTGTCTTTCTTGCTCTCCAAGTTTTGTCTTGAAAGATATTATTTCATCTTGTGAATTGATATTCCATTGCATATTTTTATTATCAGATCCATACACACGAATCTGACCTACATTATTAAATCCAAGTTCCGAATATCTTTCTAAATGTTTATTTTCAAAGTATATACTAGCAATTTTTTTATCTTCATCATTTGTAACAACTTTCATTCCATAAGGAATATCTGCGACTTCCAAATCATCTTTTATACTCATAAAAGCAGAGAAAGGCATAGAGTGAATACAATAGTCTTTCTTAAATTCTTCAACTTCGACTTCACCCATTTCGTGTAAATTTAGACTTTCTGATAAATCTTTTAATTCCTGTGCATTTAAAGTCTGTCCTTTTTCTTTTGTTTCTTCTATTGCAGCTTGTATATTGTCATCAAATAAGTCTTTTGAGATTTTAGTTCTATATTCTATTAAGTCTGCAATTCTATCTCCCATATATCCCTGTTTAGATTTATTGAAATAGATATTATATCTTTTATTCTGATGTGATTTCACTTGCTCTGCTTGTTTCTTTTCATATCTAGCCATAAGTCTATTTATATACAACAATTTTGCAATTCTAGGAAAATGTGTTTTAAAATCGCTTAAACTTTTTATTCTTCTTGCGTATTTTGTTATTCTTTTTTGTTGAAATAGTGATTTTTTCTTACCAAACTCTGTATTTTCAGTTGATAGTTTTCTTTCACTTGCAACAACTCTAATTCCATCTTTTTGACACTTTTCCATTACTCTTATTGTTTCATCATAGGAAAGATTAGTTATTTTTTCTAATTCTTTTGTTGGCCCATCTTTTTGTACTGCTTTTATGCCTTCAACAAAATAATGATAACTAAATACTGAAAATGGCTTTAAAATATATTTAAAGAAATCTTTTATACCAACTCTTGTAGCTCTTTCTGCACCTTCATAAACTTGCGTTGCATCACTTTTATTAGTAGCTTGCACTTGGAATCACCTCTTTCTCCATTGAAATTTCATATAAATTAAAATATTTGTGATAAAAATTATCTAATGTTAATCTATTCATAAATTTTTTAGTTCTAGTATTTTCATCTACTGCATATTCGCTCATATTTGCCGATTTTGATTGTGAGTTTAATATCTGTAGTTTTCCATCATCAATTCTATATAATTGTTTTGGAATAAATACTTGTGTTCCACTATCAATAGGCAAATAAATACCTTTAAACGATTCTTTTTCTTTTCCAGATAATTTAATAAATACAGACATATCATTATTATTTTTTACAGTTTCAACTTCTGTCTTTTGTATGTCATCTTGTGTTTTTTCTTGTATTTTCTCTGGCTTTTTTTCTAATTTTTCTTTAGTTTCTTTCATAATATTTTCTGGTGTTAATCCTAAAATATTTTTATTATTATTGAAAACAAGTAAAGTCTTGTATTTATCATTATTCACAAATTGTCTAGTCATTGCAGATTTCATATTATCTGGATATGCTAAACCATATCTTACTGCTTCCATAACATTTTCATTTTTAAATCTACTAACTGCCTGTTCTTTTAGTGATTCAACATAAGTTTTAGGAAATAATTTCTCAAATTGCGAAGTATTATTAGCAATAAATAAATCCTCAAACTCATCTGGATTGTTTTCAATATAATTTTTTATATTAGTTTCAAAACTTTCTGCATATTGCTTTAAAACAATATCTTTTTGCTCTACAGATAATTTTATATTTACAACATTTCCTTCTTGATCAAAACTTTTTACATTGTTTAGTAAATTTTCTAGAATAAAAATTTTATCATTTTTAAATTTTATATAATCATCAGATGTATAGATGTACTCATTTACATATCTTGAAATATCTATTGTATTTTCTCCATCTTTTAAATAATTTTCATTATTCAATGTTTCTTCAATTAGTTCTTGTGTAATAGCATTCGTTTCAAGATATTTTTGTAATATTCTATCTTGATGATTAGTCGCATACTTTTTCAAATGATCCATTATATAGTAATAGAAAAATAAGCCTTTATATCTTTCAACTCTGGATTCTTGTTTTACTTCTTTTGGCATAATAATATCTTCAACCTCCTCTACTCTAAAATTGGTTTTATTTGTTACATATTCTTTAAAGCGAAGAATATCTTTTGTATCTTTAATTAAACCATCTCTTTGCATCTTTTTAAGTATTATAGATATTATCAACATTTAATTCTTTATTTTGTAAATATTGATTTTCAAGTAAAAAAATAAAGGCAGATATTTTTGTTTTATAAACATCTTCCTTTTTTACATTTGCAATTTGTAAATCTCCGAAGTCTTTGTATTTACCTTCTAATTTTGATATATCTAATACATTTACTTCTAGTCCTTCATTTAATAATTCTGGTATAACTCGAATCATTGCATTTTTACCAGCATCATCATTATCAAGGGAAAGAGTAATTTCACACTTTAATTTCTTTAGTAATTCAATTTGTTCTTTTGTTAATGCAGTTCCCATTATCCCTACAGTATTTGCAAATCCCATTGCATTAGCACTTATAACATCCATATATCCTTCGACTACTATCATTTCATAATTTCTAGCAAAAGATTTTGCTTTATGATAATTAAATAGTAATTCACTTTTATTGAATAACGGAGTTGCCATAGTGTTAATATATTTAGGTTTTGCATCTCCTAATACTCTCGCTCCAAATCCAACAGGATTTCCATATTGGTCAAATATAGGAATCATTATTCTATGGCTAAATATATCAATATAATCATTTTTAGATTCCTTTGTAATGCCTACTTCTATTAAATCTTTCATATTGTACTTTGATAATAAATTATTAGTTATATTATCATAAGTAGGATTGAATCCAATATGAAAATTATTGATTATTTGTTCAGATAAGTTTCTACTTTTAAGATAGTCGAGAGTTCTCTCTCCATCTATATTTTTAGTTTTTAAATTATTCTCGCAAATAGTAATTGCATCTTTTAGAATGTTAGATAATGTCTTTTGTTTCTTTTGTTCTTCGGTTAGAGGAATTTTATTGTTTTGTGAAAGGACAATATTCAAATGTTGTATATCTATTGCTTTTTGCATAGCTTCTACTGTGCTTATTGCATTATGATTTATTTCTGTTTCATATTTTTGGATAAATGATACAACATTTCCTCCAGAGCCACAAGCAAAACATTTTGCAATACCTTTGCTAGTGTTTACCATCATAGAAGGATGCGTATCATTATGAAAAGGGCAAGTACATTTATTTCTAGTAACCTTTAGTCCATAGTATTCAAGAATATTTACTATATTAGAACTTGATAATATCTCATCATAAGCACTCATATATCTATTTCTTCCTTATTTTCTTCTTTATTATATTGTTTTATTTCCTGTGTGTCTTTTATCAAACTTAATATATATTCATCATCAAATTCTCTTATTAAATTTGGATATTCTAAATAATTTTCTTTTTCTTTGTTGCCATCATAGTATTGTTCTTCATAATCATCATAACTTTCTCCAATTCTTGAATATCTATAAGAATACTCATTTTCGCCTAAATAATTTAATCCTTCCATTATGGCATCAACTTCTTTATAACTACCCTCATACCATTTAAGACTATTCCAACCAAAATAAATTTGATTTTTTCCTTCTTGCTTTATATCACATTCCTCTAGAAGATTGTAATCTTTGTTATCCTCTCCTAAATATTTTTTCACAAATTCTTTTAATTCTTCATAACCATCTTTACTTGTTATAATTCTAATATCTGATCTATACCCCATTTTCATTACCTCCATTATCAATTTGTTTTAATAATCTTATAGTTTCTTTATCATTAAATTCACAAGTCATTGAAGGCATTGGAATATCCTTATATTCATCTTCTAATAGAGTATTATCGTATAACTTAATATAATTTCTATCAATAATACATACTCTTTGTGTTATATTTTTGTTTATAATAAATGGATTTAAGAGATGTCAATAGTACTCGTATGTACTTTGATGTCTCTTTTTTGTTAGGAGGGTTATAAATTGGGTGAAGAAAAGAAAAAATGTGGATTGTATATGAGAGTATCTACTGAAGACCAAGCTCGTGAGGGTTTTAGTCTTCCAGAACAAAGAGAAAGACTAGAAACTTTTTGTAAATTTAAAGGTTATGAAATTATAGATTATTATCAAGACGCAGGAATAAGTGCAAAAACTGGTAATCTCAGACCAGAGTTTGAAAGATTAAAAGAAGATATTAAGTCTAAAAAGATAAATACTATTATTTCATTAAAACTAGATAGAATAACAAGAAGTATTTATGATTGGGAAAATCTTATAACTTTTTTAGATGAGAATAATGCTTATATTGATTGTGCTAATGATGAAGTAAATACAACTACTGCAAATGGTAAAATGATTTCAAGACTTTTAATGAGCGTTAGTCAAAATGAAATTGAAAGAACTAGTGAAAGAACAAAAATAGGTTTAGCTGGTGCAATAAAACAAGGTCATATTCCTTCTAAAGCACCTCTTGGATATAAACACGAAAATAAGAAGTTAGTAATTGATTATTCTACTAAAGATATTGTAGTTAGAATATTTGAATTATATTATAATGGCTATTCTTATCAAAAAATTAGCAATCTATTTAATGAGGAAAAAGTTTTAGGTAAGGATAATTAGAGAGATTCAACTATTGTTGGTATTCTTGAAAATGAAATATATAAAGGAGATTTTGTTCATGGAAAGAATACTAAACACCCTACCTATTATGAAGATGTAGTAGAACCTATTATTTCTAAAGAAATGTGGGAAGATTGCCAAGTACAGAAAAAGAAAAATTCTAGAAACTATCAAAGAACATTAACCTATTTATATTTGCAGAAATTAAAATGTCCAAATTGTAATCGTGTTTTAGGTGGTAAAGCAACAACAAAGAAAAATGGTAAACCCTATTTCTACTATTATTGTCACGATTGTAAAATAGAGTTTAGAGAAAACCTTATAAATGAGTATTTTAATCAGTTTATAGATGAATTAGTACAATATGATTCAGTTGTAAATCAGTTCTTCTTGCCTATGATAAGACAGAAATTTGATGAGCCAAAAGAACAATTACAAAAAGAAATAAAAAATCAAAAAGATAAATTAGATAGAATAAAAAATGCATATCTTAATGGAGCATTTGATGTAAAAGAATATAAAGAAGAAAAACAAATTGTAGAAAAAGTAATAATAGAGCAACCTGTTTGTACTCGGCGAAGTCGAAGGTGCGGAGAAAAACCGCATCAATGCTTGGGCTGAGAGCCATCTGGTTCATACCAGAGCTGTGACTCTTCGCCTTCGCGAGGAACTTGGCGAGTTCCAGACGGTTCGGTTCGTCAAGTCCTACTCCCGTTGGGCTGGAACCGGCTATCGGAACTACGTCTACGTTGTCGACGAAAAGTGGCAGGTCACCGTGGTTGGTAACTGCTACTCTGGTGGAGAGTTTTATGACTCCTATCAGGTAGAAGACTACACAAAGATTGTAGCTTCACAGAAAGCATACGGTCGACGTGTTGCTCGTCTGGCGAAAGCTACTGGTGTACCGTGGAATGTTGCCGTGTTCGCAGGTAACATCGCCGATGACGCAGAGGCTATCGAAGTACTGAAGGCTGTAAAGGCAGCTAAAGGTACTGCCAATGAGAGTCTCCAGTGGGAGTTGTCCTGTGGAATCGGTCGACGTGTTGCTGCTATTGAGATGATGCTTGGTGATACTTGGCATAAGCTCTCATGTAGCGGTCAGAAACAGACCACAACTCTTGCCGACTATTTGTTGGGAGAATAAATCTAATAAAAAAAGCCTAGCTTTTCTCCATCGTAAGATGGAGTTTTTCTTTAGCCATAACAAAAATTCCTACTTTATCTAAATAAGTAGGAATTTTTGTTATGTTTAATTTAATAATTTTATGTTATCTTTTTTAAAAATTTTGCTTAATTTCTTAATCCGTGATAAATTATTATATTCATTTATGTAATTAGCATAGTTAATAATTGTATTTTGCTTTATATCATTTTCTTT
>OHMU01000566.1_pt1 | contig 16005 bp, 11 predicted proteins | sample 1569441 | NCBI WGS metagenome assembly OHMU01 (sample SAMEA3879527, study PRJEB24766) | human gut metagenome | biome: human-associated habitat; feature: feces | place: USA | collected 1985/1987 | reverse complement strand
ATAGGTTTACATAAGAATCAACCAAAACGGTGCAAAAAATGCTGCCCAGGCAAGTGCCGGGCAGCATTTTTTACATCAGCGCGTCAAACAGCGCCTCCATATTGTCATCAGAATACTCGACCTCCGCGCTGTACAGCCTGCACAGCGCGATCTGATCTTCCACGGTAAAGTCGCCATGCAGCAAAAAGTGCAGCGCGCCGAGCGCAAAAAGCAGCCGCACCGACGCCACGGCAAACGCAGCCTTGCTGCTCACATCCCCGTCGTCCAAGGCCTCCGGCACGTGGCGGTAGAGAAAATAAACAAGAAGCTGCTCATATTCCGTCTCACGTGTTTTCATGTGCGCGGCAAACTCATCAAGCGGCAGTGCGTCCGCATGCGCGCGCAGCGACGCGAGCAGCTCCGTCCAGCTCTCGTCCATTCGCTCGAGGGAAAGGTAGCAGTCCGCCCACTGCACAAACGAAATATCCGGCATGTGCGCACCGCAGAGCGATAAGATCCGCTCCATTCGCCGCTTTAATGGCTCTCCCCGATCCTGCGCAGCATCAAAAAGCTTCTCTCGCAGCACGAGCAGCGCCGTCTCCTCTTCATCGAGCGTCCCCTCGCCGGTCACGACGAGCGCCGTTTTTTCCTTCTTCGTCAGGATCAGACGCGCAGCCGCTTCGCAGCAAAGCCCCACGCCGATCTCCGTGCGCTCTGAAAAAAAGCTGCGGTAGCGCGGGTGGTCGGTGCAAATTTGGCAGAGCATCTTCTCCCCGCCGTAAAGGATCAGGTCACAGAGGTTTTTTTCGTTCAAAAACGGGCAACGCTCGCCCTCGCCGAGGATAAAGTGCGGTGTATCGCCGTCCTCTGCAATATTCCTGCGCAGGCGCTCGCCCATCTCGCCGCCGACGGTGCGGTAAGCAGCGAGGGCGTCCTCGTCCACGTCGATCTCCCACCCGATGCAGCAGTTGTGGCGGCAGCGGTCGGCGATGCAGTGAAAGAGCGGATAATAATCAGGATAAACGTTCTGCACGGCGGAGTCCTCCCAGTCGTGGTGTCGCGCGACGCATGGATCGCGTGCCGCTTTATTATAAGTCGGATAGGCACACATTGCAACGAATTTTCTCCTTGCCGCAGGCAGAAAGATATGTTATAGTAGTTTATTATGCGGGCATGATGGAATTGGCAGACATGCGAGATTTAGGTGATGTCACCTCAGTGTAGGTTTTTGCAAATGGATGAATTTGCAGGAGGATATGCCGATGGGAAAGCTGAGAAAACAAAATAGCAACTTACCCGCATTCCCCAGAATAACACCTGATAAGACCGAAACTTTTGCTGGCAAGTGGACTGCCCGTGTTACTAAGATATTCAATCAGCCTGATGGCTCTATTATTAAAGCGACCAGAAAAATCAACAAAGATGGGAGCATAACCGATAAAATCGAGCATAGACACAAATAACATATTTGTGCTTCATCTTGACCCTTTGCGGTACCAAACAATAAAAAATAGCTGCAGTTTTTCCTGCCGCTTATATATGCGGGTATGGCGGAATTGGCAGACGCGCAGGATTTAGGTTCCTGTGAAGTGATTCGTGTGGGTTCGACCCCCACTACCCGTACCATAATTGGACCAAACATTGATACAATGTGTTGATGTTTGGTCCGTTTCTTTTTGCCTGGAAAGCCGCTTACAGCAAGGCTTTCTGCTGTGATTGGGTGCATTTGTACAGGCATCCGTCATAATCAAGCTCCTTTCAGAAGGTATTTTCCCGAAACAAGCACGCTGGCCGGAAAAGCAAACGTTTCAAACGGCCATAATCGTTTCAATAAGGAAAGCCCGTGATGAGGATCAATCGGCCCCCATCTCGGTCTCCAATGCGGCACTCTCTGCATCGAGGGACTCCGTGTTCAGGTATTCATCCAGCAACATCTGGCAGGTTTCCATCAGGACTTCCCGCGCTTCTGTAAGATCCGCCACAGCCTGCAGGAACAGGCACTTGATGTCCTCCTCGTATAAATGAGGTGTGCTGCAGCGATGCTCACCTTTGAACTTCCCATTGCATTGCCAGATCACGCGGCGGTACTTGTCAGTGCTGTGCCATACCTTGGGACCATAGTATTCCCCGCAATCACCGCAGACGATCTTTGCCGAGAATGGACTCAGGCTGTTATGGTGCCGCCCTTTGGATTTACGGACTGCCATCTCCGTCTGCACCTTTTCCCACTGGTCAGGATCAATGATCGCCGGGTGGCCCTGCTCCGTCAGGTGCTTTGCGATCCAGTTGAGCGTCTTGCCCTGCATGAAAAGCGTGTAGATCTGCCGGACGATGGACGCTTCCTCCGGGACGATCTCAGGCAGGCCATCCGCCCCTTTGCGGTAACCGAGGAAAGAAGAATACGGCATTGTGACATTTTCGGAAATGGAGCGGCTCTCCTCTTGGGCAAGGCTGCTCATGATGGTCAATAATAATTCTCCGCGCCCATCAAAGGTCCAGATGGCCTCCTTTTCAAAGAAAACCTCTACGCCATGTTCCTTTAACAGTCGGATGGTGGAAAGGCTGTCCACCGTGTTCCGGGCAAAGCGGCTGACGCTCTTTGTGACGATCAGGTTGATCTTCCCGGCCAGCGCGTCCTCGATCATCCGATTGAAGCCGTCCCTGTGCTTTGTGTTCAAAGTGCTGATCCCTTCATCCGTGTACACATCCACAAACTCCCAATCAGGATTCGAGCGAATGAAGCGGGTGTAGTAATCCACCTGTGCTTCATAGGAAGTAAGCTGCTCCTCGCTATATAGACCTTTAGGAAAAGAACTCCATGACCTCCACACTTGGTGTATGGATGCTAACCGGGTACGGGGCAGAAAAGGCTCCACACCTGATGCAGCTTTCCGTACATTGTGATCACCTCCGATCTATATCGTTTCGGAGAGCAGATCCTCTCACCCTACGGAGAAAAGGTGACTGCTTTAACCACCCTGCTCCGAAAAAAGATGTGCTCCTTAATATACGGCCACGGGAAAGAGGAAAACTTAACCACTTTTCAAAAAAGGATTAGAAAACGTAAAAACTGCCTTCGCAAAAGCTGCGGAAGCAGTAGATTATCCAGCTGAATCGTGATATAATACTATGTCAAAATATAAGTGTGATTTGTTTTTTGTTGTGCTGGGAGGCGACCAACATGACCCCTGAAGAAAGAGCCAGACAACTGATTGATGCCCGTCTTGCGCAATCCGGATGGGTCGTTCAGGACCTGAAAAAAGTGAATCCCACGGCTTCTCTCGGTGTTGCTGTTCGGGAATATCCCACCAGTACCGGGCCAGTTGACTATGCTCTTTTTGTTGATGGGAAGCCCGTAGGCGTGATTGAAGCGAAGAAGGACGAGCTGGGCGAGAACATCACGGTCGTCGAGGGCCAGTCCGGGCGCTATGCCAACAGCACCTTCAAATACATAACCACCGAGTATAAGATCCGCTTTGCCTATGAAGCCACCGGGCAGCTTACCCGTTTCACGGATTATGCTGATGTCAAGTATCGCTCCCGGCGTGTATTTTCCTTCCATAGGCCGGAAACGCTGCTGGCCCTGCTTGCAAAGGACGATACGATCCGCAACAACATGAAGCGCTTCCCGGCTTTCGACACCACCGGATTCCGCAAATGCCAGATCACAGCGATCCGGAATCTGGATGCTTCCTTTGCGGATAATCGCCCCAAGGCGCTGGTGCAGATGGCAACCGGCGCAGGCAAGACTTTCACAGCAATCACGGCAGCATACCGTCTGCTGAAGTTTGGCAAGATGAAGCGCATCCTGTTTCTTGTGGACACCAAGTCACTGGGCGAGCAGGCGGAGCGGGAATTCCTTGCCTATACGCCGAATGACGACAACCGCTCCTTTGCCCAGCTTTACGGTGTTCGCCGTCTGAACAGCTCCTATATCCCCAATGACATCCAGATCTGCGTCAGCACCATTCAGCGGATGTACTCCATCCTGAAGGGTGAGGAAATGGATGAATCCGCAGAGGAAGAATCCTTCTTCGAGCAGGCCGGAGCCGACACACAGGCCGCAAAAGAGGTCGTCTATAACGAAAAGTACCCCCCGGAATTTTTCGACTGCATCATTGTCGATGAATGCCATCGGTCGATCTACAACGTGTGGAATCAGGTGCTGGAGTATTTCGACGCTTTCATCATCGGCCTGACCGCCACGCCGGACAAACGCACCTTTGCCTTTTTCAACCAGAACGTGGTCAGCGAGTATTCCCGTGAGCAGGCCATCATCGACGGCGTGAATGTGGGCGAGGACATTTTCCTCATTGAAACCGACGTGACGAAAAACGGCGCGATGATCCTGAAGCAGCAGATTGAGTACCGGGACCGCCTGACTCGCGCCAAGCGCTGGAAACAGATGGACGAGGACCTGATCTATACCACGGCAAAGCTGGATCGGGACGTTGTGAATCCCAGCCAGATCCGCACCGTGATCCGAGCGTTCCGGGACAACCTGTTCACGCAGCTTTTCCCGCATCGCCGCGAAGTACCCAAGACGCTGATTTTTGCCAAGACCGACAGCCATGCGGATGATATCATTCAGATCGTCCGGGAGGAGTTTGGCGAGGGCAATGAATTCTGCCAGAAGATCACCTGTCAGGCGGATCGTCCGGAGACTGTTCTCAGCGCCTTCCGCAACGATTATAATCCCCGTATTGCCGTTACCGTTGACATGATCGCCACCGGGACGGACGTGAAGCCCATCGAGTGTCTAATCTTCATGCGCGATGTTCGCAGCAAGAATTATTTTGAGCAGATGAAGGGTCGAGGCACCCGCACCCTCGGCAAGGACGACCTGCAGAAGGTCACACCGTCCGCCACGGAGAACAAGGATCATTTTGTGATCGTGGACGCCGTAGGCGTCACGAAATCCAAAAAGACCGAGACACGCACGCTGGAGCGCAAGCCCACCGTCAGCATGAAGGAACTGATGCTGACGGTGGCCATGGGCGCAAAGGATGAAGACACCCTCACATCCCTTGCAAACCGTGTGATCCGGCTCAACAGCCAGATGACCGACCGGGAGCGCACCGAATTCAGCAGCACCGTCGGCAGCAGCGCAGGGAACATCGCCCAGCGGCTGTTGGATGCTTTTGACCCAGATGTCGTATCCGCGAAAGCCGGTGTCGATTTATCCGACGATCATGAGTCGACTGAGGACGAGCAGCACCGCATGGATGAGACAAAGAAGGCGCTGATCCAACAGGCCGTGCAGCCCTTCTATAATCCGGATATTCGCGATTACATCGAGAATGTGCGCCGCAGCCATGAGCAGGTCATCGATTCCGTGAATATCGACACGGTGCTCTTTGCCGGGTATGATACCGACAAGCAGGCGAATGCAGACCGCATCCTCAAGACCTTCCATGCGTTTATCGAGGAGAACAAGGATGAGATCCTTGCCCTGCGGATCATTTACGATCAACGGTATAAGGACCGTCCCATGGCGATTACAAAGCTCAAAGCCCTGTATGAAAAGCTGAAGGCGCAGAACATCACCATCGAGCGCCTGTGGGAATGCTATGCCATCAGGAAGCCGGAAAAGGTCAAGCGGGGCACCGTGGCGCAGCTTACGGACCTGATCTCCATCATCCGTTTTGAGATGGGCTATGCTGATCACCTCGCGCCGTTCGCGGACAAGGTGAATTATAACTTCATGCAGTGGACGCTGCGCCGGAACGCAGGCCATATCCATTTTACGGATGAGCAGATGGAATGGCTGCGCCTCATCAAGGATCACATCGCTGTTTCCCTCAGTATTGAGCCGGAGGACCTTGATCTCAGTCCTTTTGACCGTAAGGGCGGCCTGGGCAGGTTTTACGATGTGTTCGGAGACAGCTATGAGGCGATTTTGCAGGAAATGAACGTGGAACTGGTGGCATAAGGAGGGCATCTCATTATGGAGTATAAAGAATATGAGCTTGGTGAATTGCTCTATTATGAACAGCCCACCCCATATATCGTTGAATCGACCGATTATAACGATGCTTATGAAACCCCTGTGTTGACTGCTGGGAAATCTTTTATTCTCGGATATACTGACGAAAAAGAAGGAATATACGATCAACTTCCTGTCATCATATTTGATGATTTTACTACGGCAAGCCAGTATGTTAATTTTAAATTCAAAGTCAAATCGTCTGCGATGAAGATATTGACCCCTGTAACCGAGCTGGTTTTGCCAAAGTATATCTATTATCGCATACAGATCATTCAGTTTGATCATAGCACCCATAAGCGGTATTGGATTCAGCAGTATTCAAAAATCCGTGTCAGTATCCCACCCATCCCGGAGCAGGAGTGCATTGTTGCCCGGATTGAGGAGCTGTTCTCCCAACTCGACGCCGGAGTGGAAACGCTGAAGAAAACAAAAGCACAGCTTGCGGTGTATCGGCAGGCTGTGTTGAAAGAGGCGTTTGAGGGAGATTATCCGAGAAAACAACTAAAAGAATTCTCAAAAGCTATTAGTGGGTTCGCGTTCAAAAGCAGCAGGTATTCACCGGACGGAAATTATGTCGTTGTTAAAATTGGAAATGTCAAAGAACGTCATTTCGATTTCTCTCGGGATCTGACAAAAACGTTAGAAGCGGATGATTCGATTCTTGAAAAATACTTATTACGGCGTGGGGATTGTCTTATCACCTTAACGGGATCTCGAGGGAAACGTGACTACGGATTTGTAGCGATGGTTGGGAATCAAAACAACTATCTTCTCAATCAGCGTGTTGCGGCGTTGCGATTCGATCAGTCTGTTGCCTTGCCTGAGTTTTTCCAGTATTATCTCGCTTCTCCCTCGTACCGAGGCATGTTCTTCGGCTATGAGACCGGAAATGTCGGTCAGGGAAATGTTGGAATTAAAGCTCTCTTGGATCCCTATGTTATATTGCCAGATATTGACACGCAGAAGAGAATTGTCGAAGACGTTGAGGACAGACTATCTGTCTGCGACAGCATCGAACAGACCGTTGACACCGCTCTGCAACAAGCCGAGGCCATGCGGCAGAGCATTTTGAAAGACGCCTTTGAGGGGAGGCTGTGATAATTGAAAGACAAAATAAAATACTATCTTTTACTGCTGGCTTTTCTTTTCATAATGGCCCTAATTCTTTGGTTCTTTCATGACTGGATAGAACAATACAGCAATTCCCTTATGGTGTTGATTACCTTCATTTATGTGGTCGCAACTATCGAAATTTGCCGGGCAAATATCAAATCTGCTGAAGCAACTAAAGAACAGCTCGAAGAATCGAAACATCAGTTTGCAGAAAATGAACGGCTCCAAATGATGCCGTATTTTGAAATCATAGTACATGATGATATACGGGATTTTGTTGAGTGCATAGAGCTTACTATTTCGAACAGCAACGCAGAGAACAGTACCGTTATCGATCGAAGGATTTCAATAAAAAATATTGGTCTTGGTGTTGCAAAAGACTTTACATACACATGGTGCAATTTGGACGGATGTTATCTGCGGAACGACCTTGGTTTTACAGCATTTGCTCCGGGAGAAGAAAAAAGCATTTACTTTGATTTTTATGCCGAATGTAACGCAGACTTTAGTGAATATGAGGCTCCTGTATCCATAATTTTTTCATATAGTGATCTGCTTGAAAACAGATATAGCGTTGAATTAAAATTAACTTTTTGGATATCTGACGGTAAAGAAGACAAAGTGCATTGGAATGTCGGCATACCTGACATTATAAAGGGGAATAACCATGCCTGAACAAACATCATCTATCATCTCCAAAGTCTGGGGTATGTGCAACCCGCTCCGTGATGATGGATTATCCTATGGAGATTATCTGGAGCAGCTTACCTATCTCATTTTCCTCAAGATGTCGGACGAGTATGCCAAGCCGCCGTATAAGAAAGAGTCCGGTATTCCTGCCGGCTATACATGGCAGAATATGAACACCCTCACGGGCTCTGAATTGGAAGAACAGTATAAAAAGACGCTGGAAAAGCTGGGGGCGCAGGGCGGAATCCTCGGTCAGATCTTCCGGGGCGCGATCAACAAAGTCAGCAATGCGGCAATCCTTTACCGGATCGTGCAGATGATCGACCGGGAGAAATGGGTCTCCATGTCTTCGGACGTGAAGGGCGAGATCTATGAAGGTTTGCTGCAGAAAAACGCAGAAGACGTAAAATCCGGCGCAGGCCAGTATTTCACACCGCGCGCGCTGATCCAGGCGATGGTCGCCTGCATCCGCCCAGAGCCGATGAAAACGATTGCGGACCCCTGCTGCGGCAGCGGGGGATTTTTCCTCGCGGCGCAGGCATTTCTTGCCGACCCGGAGAACTATACGCTCGATCGGGAGCAGAAGGAATTCCTGAAAAACGGGACTTTCTACGGAAATGAGCTGGTGGCGTCCACCTTCAAGCTGTGCCTGATGAATCTTTACCTGCACAACATCGGGGATATTTATGGCAGTGTTCCTGTCGCCCACGGCGATTCGCTGCTCACCGATCCCGGCTACCGTGTGGACTACGTTCTCACCAACCCGCCCTTCGGCAAAAAATCCTCCCTCACCTTTACCAATGAGGAAGGCGAACAGGAGGAAGAAGACCTCGTATATAACCGTCAGGATTTCTGGACCACCAGCAGCAACAAGCAGCTCAATTTCGTCCAGCACATCAATACCATCCTGAAAGCCACGGGCAAGGCTGCGGTGGTCGTGCCGGACAACGTGCTCTTTGAGGGCGGCGCTGGCGAGATCGTGCGCAAGAAGTTGCTTGCTACCTGTGATCTGCATACAATCCTGCGTCTGCCCACGGGCATCTTCTATAAGCCGGGTGTCAAAGCGAACGTCATTTTCTTCGATAAGCGTCCGGCCAGCGCCGAAACGCAGACGAAGGCCGTCTGGATCTATGATTTCCGCACCAACGTTCACTTTACGCTGAAACAGCATCCGATGCAGTATTCCGATCTGCTGGACTTCATCGCCTGTTATCATCCGGAGAAACGGTACGAACGCACCGAAACATGGAGCGAAGATGACCCGGATGGCCGCTGGCGCAAATTCGATATTGCCGACATCCTTGCGCGGGACAAGACCAGCCTCGATATCTTCTGGATCAAGGACAAGTCCCTTGCCGATCTGGACAACCTGCCCTCGCCCGACGTGCTGGCCGATGATATCATCGAAAACCTCCAGAGCGCACTGGAGAGCTTTCAGGAACTGAAGGCGCAGTTGAAATAAGGAATGGACTTTATGAGCGAAATCCGTATAGCAATTCCTGACTTGGATTTGAACAATGCATTGCGATTAGATGGCAATCTGCGCAACTATGAGATTGGGCCATTTGATGATGTCGTTTTGGATTTTTCCAGAATGACAAATTTTGACCCACTTCCCATGTTGATGGCAGGGGCGATTATCAAACGTTTTCGGTATCAATACCATGATAACACTTTCTCTATTTCTGGCATCAACGGGAAAAGTTATGCCGGGACGATGGGCTTCTTCAAATATATATCCGAATCCATAAGCGTTGGAAAAAGCCCCGGTGAAGCCACTGGTAGTTCAAATTATATTCCGATTACACCTATTTCGATACGCTCTTTGCAGGAACGCGCATTTCGTGATGGTGGGTCAATAGAAATCGGTGATATGATAGAAAGAGCGTCTGCTCGACTTTCTCATGTCATTGATAGGGGAAATAAGGAATTACATAAGCTGCTTACATATTTAGTCCGCGAAATACTGAGAAATACCCCTGAACACGCTCAAGCAGACGAGATGTGGATATGTGGGCAGTACTGGCCCACTTACCAATTGGCTGAAATTGCAATCATTGACGAAGGAATCGGGGTATTCCAAAGTATAACGCGTAACGCTGCACATGCAAAATATATTCATGATAACCGTTCTGCTTTAAAATGGGCTATTCGTGCAGGTATTTCAGAATCATTCCGACCCGCCTATGAGTTTAAGCCGCATGATTACGATGTATGGAAAAACAGCGGATTTGGGCTTTATATGGTTAGTCAGATATGTCAAAAGCTGAACGGCAGTTTTTGCATAATCAGTTATGGTGACGCGTTGCTCATTGATAACCACGGTGTTGCAGAAAAAAGCACCTCATTTCACGGAACTGCAATTCGCATAAGAGTACCGACGAACAACATCTCAGCTGCGCAAGCCATAATTGATGAAATAGCCGCACAGGGTGAGGTTGAAGCGCGAACGATTAAAAATGCCTTTAAAACCGCCTCTATGCCTTCGAAAGGCTTGATGACGCAGCTAAACATATAATTTGTAAATTATGAGGAATCTCAGTATGAATATTATTCGGTGGTGCAATGAGAATAATGGTTTTCTTACGGCTATCCTGTCTTTGATTGGACTTGTTCTGAGTGTTACAGCCATTGTGGTTTCTATTCGTACAGCAAGATTGCCTTATAAAAAGAAACTGATGTTAGGGTCATATATGTCTGTTGGTGCAAGTATGATTCCGGGAGTTGGTGCGGAAACACAGATTCTGGGTATGTCTGCTTCGGCAACGAACGTCGGAAATCGGACAATAAATATTACATATTTGGGATATGCGATCAAAAAAGATGGTCGGTATAATATGATATATCCTGTCAATCGAGACTTTGATGGAAAGGCATCCCTTAACCCTTCAGAAATGGCAGAAACCCAGTTTTATAAGGATGAGTTATTGAAGTGCTTTTCGAAGGAAAACCGTAAAACAAAGCTCTTTGTTTACGCTAAGGATAACGAAGGTGCAGAGCACAAAAGGAAAGCTGGTACAGTCGGCAAGTTGATTGACAACCTGTCGAAATAAAAATGCACCCAGTAAAACCGGGCGTATTCTATCAAAATGGTGGTACTTTTCCAACGTAAGTTGACGAGCTGCCAGAAACGGCGGCTCGTCGTTTTTGTTAATCATTCAACTAATAATTAGGGATGAGAAAAACTTTGATTTGTTCGCAGCGGCATACAATATATAGGTGCTGCAACAATTTGCAATTCAATATATTGTTTCACAATTTTGTAAAACTTGCGTTTTGCTCATCTCTACTAATAATAAGTTTGGAGGTGTTAAAATGTTAGATACGATAGGTGCTTTCGGGAGTGGTATTGGAACCAACCTTTTATCTGATTCTTTGAGCAAGAAACTTGAGGCGTTCAAAGACAAAAAAGCAATTGCCTCTTTCACCCAAAGTCTGCGAGATTGGGAAATTGAATTTGAAAAACAGAATGACGGCACTATCATCACAAACGGCGCATTTTATTCACATGTGAAGTATCATAATGTAATTGAAAATATTGTGGCTTATGTCCTTGAGCCGAGTATGAATGCCGTGACTGAGGATGAATTTCTAAATTGTCTCCATGAAAAAATGGTAAACAGGATCGAAGAAACGACCGAAAAGAAATTATCTTGGAACGACTCAAGACTTATTCGGAATTTCCTTACACACTTACTTACAACAACAAGAGCCTTTCTTTTTCAAAAAATATCTTTGGAAGATCGCGGCCTATTCTATTTGGTTTGCCAAAATAATGCCAAACTTGAGCACTTAGAACGGATTGTAAAAGAGAAATTCCAAATGCAGGATCAGAATGTCCAGCAAATCGTAGAACAACTTTCGATGGCTATTCAGAAGTCCGAAACTGAGGAACGCATCAAAGCAAAAATGGCTTCATGGAATTCCAGACAAATAAAGAACCTTGGTAACCGGTATACGCCAGATTTGAACATCCCTGTTGAAATAATGGACTCTCTCCACGGAGCATCTGTCGATCAACAATTTCAGAATATATTCTATGACAAAGTAGATAAATTTTTGATTGCGATGAGACACACAGAGCTTAGTGAAATCAACGCATTGTGTGATGCCATAGAGAAATATGCAATAGAATTGAATTTCTTCAATATTACATCAAGCGACATCGATGTAATAATTTCTACAGTTAACGCTATCAAAGATTTTCTAACCAGCAAAATAGAAGAATATTACGAAAACCCCGAAGGGAAGAAAAACTTTGACAGTAAGGCATACCAGTTATACGAGAAACTGGGTATTGCCAACGAATTTAACGACTATCTAACTAATACAACTGTTAGGGTAGCCGTTTCCCCGTACATTATTTTGGCCGGAGATGGTGGTGTTGGAAAATCACATCTTATTGCCGATTACATTGATAACTGTGATTCTTTGGGGCAGACATCTTTACTTCTGTTAGGCCAGCAGTTTTCTGCGGGAATGGATGTTTTGGCTATTCTCCCAACTCTACTCGGTTGTGATATTACTTATCACGAACTTTTTGATATATTCGAAGCGATTGCCTGTACTCAGAAAAGTCGTGTCCTGATCTGTATTGATGCTCTTAATGAAGGTGCTGGGGTAACTTTTTGGAACAGTGTTCTTGGTGGACTCGTTGATTTCCTGAAAGAGTTTCCTCACATTGGCCTCCTCGTGTCTGTGCGTACACAATATGAGGATTCTCTTTTCGACGGACAAGATACGCTTAGAGCACAAATGCAACGAATTGAACACTTCGGTTTCACTACAGTTGAACACGATGCCATGCATCAGTACTTCTCTTTCTATGGAATAACCATTGACCCTGTAGTATTCCCAATTTCAGAATTCAGAAATCCGCTGTTTTTGCGGCTGTTTTGCACCGCAAATAGAAATACGCACATTAGTCTGGGCGATATTTCATTGCCGTTTGTTTATTCGCAGTACATTAGTGTGATGGAGCAGAAAGTCGCTAAAAGATGTAACTATAACAAATCTTATAAATTAATTTCAAAAATTATTGACGAAATGGTTTCCAAACGTATCAATGAACATAGTGGAACCGTTTCACTTTCGCTTGATGATACCCTTGCACTAATAGTTGATATCTGTAAGAAATGGAATGTTAACACCGATGTGTATAGTGCACTTCTTGCGGAAGGAGTTCTTACACAAGGCATTACATATAACGGTGATGAGTATGTTTATATTACTTACGAACGACTGGAAGACTACTTTTTAGCACAGAAAATAGTTTCAGCGTATGCACAGTTAAGTGAGGAGCAGTTTTTTGAGAAGTATTCTTGGATGTTAAACAAGCCGGATCTCCTTCAATTCTTTGGTATTGTCCTTGCTGAAGACTGGGAATATGAACTGAGTGATGTATTTTCCTCTGAAAACGCGAAGAATACATATCGTGTTCGCAATGCATTTCTTTATGGCTTATTATGGCGAAAAACAACCAGTATTACGGAGCATACTATAGATTACATTAACTCGGAAATCCTGCAATATGAGTATAGTTTCAACCAGTTTGTAGATGTTCTCTTCGCATTATCAGCACGCCCAAACCATCCTTTGAATGCCAAAAATGCATTTAACTTTTTTCATGGGGTAAAAATGTCAGACAGAGATGCTACATTTATTCCTATATTTGACGAATTATATAGTAATCACGATTCAGCGCTTTATCGACTCGTTGAGTGGGGACTTGTTCACGCCTCAAAGCAAGCTATTACCGACGATATTGCGGAAAGTTATGCAATCATCCTTTCTTGGCTCCTAATTTCGCCTAACAACGAACTTCGGGACAAGGCAACAAAAGCTATCATTTACATCCTGAACTCACACATGCCGGCATTGTTATTCTTGATGCGGATATTTGAAGAAATTGACGACCCATACATTTCTGAAAGAATATATGCTGTCGCATTTGGCTGTGTGGTAAATGAAGATTCACCGCAACAGGTCAGGGCACTGGCAGAGCATGTTTACAAAAACATATTTGATAAGGATGTTGTATATCCAAATATACTGTTGAGAACCTACGCCAAAAACATTATCGATTATGCACGCCACATAGGCTGTGTTGAGGACGGGTATTTCGACGCAGAAAAAATCACACCTCCATATAACAGCAGATTCCCAGAAATTCCTTCGGATGAAGAGATTAAAACATATAAGTTGGACTATAACAGCGAATCATTTAGAGATTATCATTGGTCACAATTAGCCATTTTGAATTCAATGAAGGTTGAATACAGTCGAAGTGGTCAACCTGGTGGCTATGGTGATTTTGGAAGGTATACCTTTCAATCGTATTTTTACGCTTGGAAACAACTACATCCTATAGATTTAAAAAACATAGCCATTAAGCGTATCTTTGAACTGGGTTATGATGTCGAAAAGCACGGAAAATATGATCGAAATTGTACTGATCGTGTTGGTTTAAGGTTTCAGCTTGGAAGGAAGGAGCGTATTGGGAAAAAGTATCAATGGATAGCACTTTATGAATTGGCGGCTCAAGTCTGTGACAATTATCAGATGACAGTATACGACAATGACATAGGGGAACCACATCAGGAATACTGCAAGGGTTCTTTTGAGCCGGATATTCGGAACATCGATCCAACGGTACTTGTTACTCCTGGTTTTGATAATTTGCATATCGATATCGCAGCATTTTCATATGACATCCCAAACAATTCCTATGAGGAATGGCTTGCTGATTTTTCTAACACACCAGCTTTTGAGCAATGCGTAAAGCTACAGTCCGGAGCACATCAATATCTCTTACTTACGGGTGAATATGATTGGAAAGAAGCTAAGCGTTTAGGTTTCCGTTCATATGACCTTCCTCGCAAAGATATGTGGCATCAAATCAGAGGATATGTTGTAAAGAATGAATATGCTGAATCACTCATTTGCGCTCTTTCTGGTGTTGACTTTATGGGGCGTTGGATGCCTGAAGCTCAAAGTAACTCAGCAATGTACAACAAAGAATATTACTGGTCTGATGCGCATACTTTCTTTAATAACCCATATTATTGTGGTTTAGAATGGGTAAATATCGATTCTGACCACCTTAATTGTGTCTTCCCTGAAAAAGTATTAATTCCTGTTAAACAGTATTATAGCGAACGAAAAGGCGAACTGAATAGTTTGAATTCAGAAATAGCTTCTATCTACTGGCATAAACCATGCGAGGAAATGTATACAAAATTGCAATTAAAGTATTTAAAAGGCAGTAATAGCGCGTTTGTTGATGGTGCTGGGGAATTAGTATGTTTTGAGAGTTCAGAGCTAATAGGTAATGATACAGGTTTCTATATCCGGTACGACAAGCTTCTTGAGTTTTTGAAAAGTAGCAGTTACACATTAGTGTGGACATCTTTGTGCGAGAAGCGCATATTGACTCCCTCGTTCGGAAGGTGGGATTTACCACCCAAGGCAATACACATGTCTTCTGTTTATTATTTGAAAGACGGTAAAATAGCAAAAGCCAGTGAAACACTATTCGAAGACAGACTATATTATTAACGAGGTCTTGGATTGGAAACGCCTCCTTTCAATTTCTCCATCACGATCCCATCAATTTCCAACTCCAGTTTCTGCATGTTCTCCTGTAACGACAAAATGTGGGCGTCGAGGATTGGTCTCCTCAACGCCCACATTTTTTGCAGCTGTGCCAGCTTCTCTACTTCCTCGACACACTGCTCCCGCACAGTTTCAGCACACGCCTGCACCTCGGCATCCAGTACCTCCTCACGGATACGGTGGGAGGAGCAATAGGCTTTTCCATTCCGATGATACCCACGGCACACATATTCTACACGGCTCTTGCCGTTCCAGCAGCGGATCATAGGAATGAATGTATTCCCGCATTCCCGGCAGGTCAGCAGTCCCGCATAACGGTGCTTGGCCTGATTGCCATTTGCGGGGCGGGCCTGTTGTTTGAGCAGTCGCTGTACCTGCTCCCATTCCTGTTTTTCTATGATCACAGGAAAGAACCCCTCATGACGACACCAGTCGGCTTTGTCTATATGCTTGGCCTTACCGTTGTTATACTCCCGGCGGTGGTTATTCAGCACGCCGGTGTACGCTTCTTCCACCAGAATGTTTTTCACACTGGCATATGTCCACAGGAACTGCCCGTCACGGGTTTTGTGCGTATGCCGAACCTCTCTGCCGCACCGTTCGGCCCGGAGTTGCGCCGG
>OHMU01000558.1_pt1 | contig 16128 bp, 14 predicted proteins | sample 1569441 | NCBI WGS metagenome assembly OHMU01 (sample SAMEA3879527, study PRJEB24766) | human gut metagenome | biome: human-associated habitat; feature: feces | place: USA | collected 1985/1987 | reverse complement strand
GCAATCTCCTATCACAGCTTTTTTTATTGTCCGAATTTTGGGGTACAGTTCAAAACTATCCTATCTTTTTATATCCTCAATGATAGCCTCCTCGTTTGCGTTGGCTGAAGTCTGGGAATACACCCCCGGTCTTGACGAAGAAAACAAAAAAGAAGAGCTCGTTTTTGCAAATACGACTTATTCAATAGACACATCAAACGGAGAGCTTTCCATTACCGGAAAATTGCAAAGTTCATCATCGAAGCTTTCAATAACCGGTGAAAATAATTTGGTTATAGGCGGACAGTTTCTTACCCTTTACGGCACAACAACATTGACGGACGCCAATTTGAGTGCGGCAGACAGCATTATCGGACAGTACAATGCAACATTCGAAATTGAAGGCACGGTCAATGAAACAGGCAATGTAGATAAAAACTGGCAGTTGCAATCGGGAACAAAGTTAAATTTGGGTCAAGATGCCTCATTAAATACGGGCAAAACAATCACAATGTTTTGGAATGCCCAAATAAACCTTGCGGAAAATTCGACTTTGACCGCCAAAAGCATATCAAGCTTATATGAAAACGAAACGGGCTTTTCCGTAAATATCGGCGACAATGCAACGCTTACGGTGGCTTCGGGCACAATCTCCGCAAAGAGTTTTACGCTCGGCAATGGCTCAACCGTAAACGGCAGCATTTCCACATCGGGTTCCTTGGAGTTGAACGAAGGAAACATAATAAACGGCAACGTAAGCGCGGCTGACCTTGTGATAAACAGTGGCGCAAGCATAAGCGGCACAATCGGCTACACAAATTCTCTGACTGTAAACAGCGGAGCATCCGTAAAGCTCGCAGATTACTTCCGCTTAAAAAACACCATAACATTGAATAATCCCGGAACAAAAGCGATTTATTCAAACATAGAATTTTGGCTTAATGCAAATTCGACTTTAAATATACACTTAGGCAACAACTCTCTTGCGGCGGTAAACGACCGTTTAAAAGCCCTTGTTTTTACGCTCTACGGAAAAGCGGGCGAAGGACAGACGGGCGAAGGCGCAAAAATCAATGTATATTTGAGCGATTTTGTCTTGGGCGAAGATTTTGTTGACGGCGAACAATATAAAATCGCGCTTATTTGCTCTCAACACGCGAACATTTCGGGTTGGGAAAGCATATTTAATTTGGTTGACGACTCCGCAGTTGCGGACTTTGTCGAAGGAAGCCTTGTCCATGAAAACAACACATGGTGGGTAACGGTTCAAGGCGTGTCTATTCCGGAACCTTCTACTTACGCCGCAATTTTCGGCGCGCTCGCCATCGCATTCGCGGCGTACCGCAGGCGCAAACGCTAAAAGTTATTGATTTTAAAACTTGGCGCGGAATTCATTTTCGCGCCTTTTTTATTTTACACAAGTGTTGACGAAAAATTTTTTTTTGCTAAAAATAACACATTTAAAAATTATGAAAGGGCAAAGCCAAGATTCTCTGCGCAGCAAATATGTTATCGCCTGTATTTGGGATTTCGACAAGACGCTGATACCAAGCTATATGCAGCGTCCGATTTTTGAAGAATACGGAATAGACGAAAACCTGTTTTGGACGGAAGTCAATATGCTTCCAGAGCTATACGCAAAAAAAGGCATAAGGGTCTCGCCCGAAACCGTTTACCTAAACCACCTGCTAAGCTTTGTGAAATCAGGGCTTATGCGCGGGCTTGGCAACGCAAAACTCCGCGAGCTCGGCGGAAAAATAGAGTTTTGCGACGGAATACTCGATTTTTTGGACGAACTTCGCGCAATCCCTCTTTCAGAGGAAAAATACCGCAAGCTCGACATAAAGCTTGAGCACTACATAATAAGCACAGGCATTGCCGAAATGATAAGGGGCAGCAAAGTCGCAAAAAAAGTTGACGGTATTTTTGCCTGCGAATTTATCGAAGAGCCGTTCCCGCCGAATTTCACAAAACAGCCCGAATTCGACTTAAATTCGCTCTCAAACCAAATAAACCAAATCGGCGCGATTGTCGATAACACCATAAAAACCCGTTTTATTTTTGAAATCAACAAGGGTGTCAACATAAATTCAAGCATAGACGTAAACGCGCAAATGTCGCCCCAAGACAGGCGAATCCCAATAAAAAATATGATTTACGTTGCGGACGGACCGAGCGATGTCCCTGTATTTTCAGTAGTAAGAAACGGCGGCGGAAAGACTTTCGCGGTGTACGGTCCGGAAAGCGAAGAGGAATTCGAGCAAAACGATATGCTTTTGCAGTCGGGCAGAATAGACTCTTACGGTCCGGCCGACTATACTAAAAAAAGCCCTACGCACACATGGCTTAAAATGCACGTAAAAAAACTCTGCGAACGCATTGTATCGGAAAACGAAAGCATGATTTTAAACCGCGTGGGAGGAGTTCCCAAACACATCAGAAAACGCGACAAAATCCACCTGCCCACTTTCACGGACTCTTCGAAAACAGAAGACGAAAATATGCCCCTCGACTTGAAATAGACGATTTTTTAAAGCCCCATATTTCAATCATTTAACTACAAAAAAAACATAACAAATCAGTAATATGGACGGAATTCCACCCATCGCACCATTTTTACAAAGGCTCGACGCGCTTACCGAAAAAATGAACGCGCCCGATTTTTACAACGACCAGCGCACCGCCTCGGCAGTCTCGCGCGAGCATCAACAGCTTGCGGATTTAAAGGCGAAATATGAAGAGCTTGAAAAGCTGTTCGCACAAATTGAAGAAAACAAGGCGATAATCGAAGACGAATCAGCCGACGCAGAATTCAAGGAGCTTGCCAAAGAGGATTTGCAAAGCCTCGAATCAAGCGTGGAACCGCTAAAAAAAGAAATTTTGCGCTACATGATTCCGCCCGAAGAGACGGATTCGCGCAACACGGTGGTTGAAATCCGCGCGGGAACGGGCGGAGACGAAGCGTCGCTCTTTGCCGCCGATCTTTACAGAATGTATTCGAGATACGCCGACCGCAAGGGCTGGAAAGTCGAACAGCTAAGTTCAAGCGAATCCCCCGCCGGCGGATTTAAGGAAGTCTGCTTTCTTCTAAGCGGAACGGACGTTTACCGCTCAATGAAATACGAAAGCGGGACGCACCGCGTCCAGCGCGTACCCGTCACGGAAGCAAGCGGAAGAATACACACATCGGCGGCAACCGTCGCGGTTCTTCCCGAAGCGGAGGAAGTCGATATTCACATCGACCCTAACGACATTGAAATTTCAATCGCGCGCGCAAGCGGCCCTGGCGGACAGGGCGTCAACACCACAGACTCCGCCGTGCAAATCCTGCACAAGCCGACAGGCATGATTGTAAAATGCGCAGACGAACGCTCCCAGCTTAAAAACAAGCAAAAGGCAATGAAAGTATTGCGCTCGCGCCTGCTCGAACACAAGCAAAACGAAGAGCGAGAAAAGTACGCGCAAAACCGCCGCGAACAAATAGGAAGCGGAGACCGCTCGGAGCGCATACGCACCTACAACTTCCCGCAAAGCCGCCTGACAGACCACCGCATAGGGCTTACCGTCCACTCCCTCACGCAGGTTATGGACGGCGAAATAGAGGAAATCGTGCGCGCCCTCGAAGAGGCTTACTACAACAAGCGCATTGAAACCCTCATTGCGGAAGGCGCGTAAAAAAACGTGCAAAGCGTCATTGAAATTTTAGGCAAATGCGAAGAATTTTTCGCAAAAAAAGGCGTTCCGAACCCGAAAATCGACGCCCAGCTTCTGCTTGCAAAGGCGATGAAATGCAAGAGGCTCGATTTGTTCCTGCGCTTTGACGAGCCTTTAAAAAAAGATGTTTTGGACGAATTCAGGGAAGACGTAAAGCGCAGGGCAAAGAGAGAGCCGCTGCAGCACATTTTAGGCTCCGTTGATTTTTGCGGGCTTAACTTGAAATGCGACGCCCGCGCCCTTATTCCCCGCCCCGAAACAGAAGAGCTTTGCGACATCATTATCTCGCGCCTGAAAGAAAATCCTCCCAAAAAAATTTTGGACTTGGGAACGGGGTCGGGCGCAATAATTCTGTCGCTTAAAAACGCTTTTAAAGACGCGGAATGCACAGCATGCGACATTTCAGAAAAATCGCTTGCCCTCGCCAAAGAAAACGCGGAGCTTGCAAACCTAAATGCAAACTTTTTTAAATCGGACTGGTTTGAAAATATCGGCGGAATTTTCGATCTCATTGTGTCAAACCCGCCCTATTTGACAGAAAAAGAAGTCTCGAACGCCGAAGCCGAAGTTCGCGAATTTGACCCGCCCGCCGCGCTTTCAAGCCCCGAAGGCGGAACCAAAGACTTGCGTAAAATCATAAAAGAAGCCCCGAAGTTTTTGAAAAAAAACGGAATTCTTGCGCTTGAATGCGGCATCGACCACCCCACAATGCTAAAAGACGAAAATCGCGAAAACAAAGATTTTTCAAGCATTGAAATCATCAAAGATTTTTCGGGACGCGACAGATTTTTGATGCTGACCCGCGCCTAAATCCGATAAAAATATTTTATTTCTTTACAAAAAATCCAAATTAAATTAAACTTTGCGTAAATAATACAAAATAAAGGAGCAATTATGAAAAAGATTTTGATGTCCGCGCTCGCCGCGTTTATGCTTTTTGCTTTCGGCTGTTCAAAACAGCAAAACGAATGTAAAATTTCAACGGAGGATTTTGCAAATGCAACTTCCGAAAATGTCGCCCTTTTTGCAACATACAGCATGGACGCCGAATTTGTAAAGAAAACCACAGATCAAAAAGGCGTGAAAGAATTTTTTGAAGAGCTTTCAAAAAACAAAAAAATTCAGGAAGCCCTCAATGAATGTATAGGCGCAATTACGCAAGAAACCGGTCAAAATTTCATAAAAATCGACTTCATAAACAAAATCCTTCTTAAATCCGCAAACGCGAAAGAAGCTTTCTTTTTTGGCGCAAGCATTGACGAGCTTTCAGAAAATGCAAACATTAAGCTCATAATCGACTCGCCCTTGGCAGTGGAGCTTTTTGAAGATTTTGTTGAAAGCGCAAAAGACGAATTAAAACTTCAAAAAAGCCAAAAAGACGGCATTTCCGTATATAAAACAGATGATGTCGCGATTATCGTAAAAGGCAATATCATTTCAGTTGCAAAAAGCGAAGAAACCGCGATTGCCTTAATCAAAAACATTAAAACTCCCGCGGAAAAACCTTTCGCAAAAACGCCGAAATTTGCAAAGTTAACTTCGATGAAAAAAGACGCAAACTTTATATGCTTCATTGACGCAAAAGAAGAAGAAAAATCTTTTTCGGAAATATTTATATCTGCAAAATATTATTCGCCGAGCGAATTCGGAATGACTTTTAAAATTGAGCTTGGCAAAGACGCAATCGCGGAAGTAAAAGACACATTCAAAATGTTTGCGCAAAGAACGCTTCCAAACAACTTCCTTCTTAAAAATTCCGTAAAAGACTCTTCCGTTGCATTCGCGGCGGTAATTCCCGAAATCGCCGACAAAGCATCAGAGCTGGCAAGCCTCATGATGGCGAACAATTTAGAAGCTTCCAAAATTGCAATTCAAATGTTAAAATCCATCGGATTAAAAAGCGTCTGCTTTTCTTGCGGAGAATTGAAAGCGGAGCAAATTTTAAAAATCCAAGAAACAATGCAGCCGCCGGAAATGTTCCTTAAAATCGACTGCGAAAATGCGGACGCATTCTTCAAAAATCCGATGGTTTCTCAAATGTTAAACACGCCTTTCATATCGCAAATGCAGTTCGGTGAAAATTCGATTTATACGACAATGGCAAACATAAAATTCGCACCCATTGCAAATACAGGCGCATTTATTTCAACAATTCCCGACCTTTCAAAAACCATGGCGCTTGCAAAAAATTCGGGAGAAAGCCTCGCCGACAACAAAGACGCGGTGCAAATTCTAAGCAAGCTTGCAAGCGGCAACCAAATAGAGCTCTACCTCGACGGCAATAAATTTAAAGATTTATTGCAAGAAATAAACAAAATGCAAATGAAGCAAATCGAAGAGCTTTCGGACTCGGACATAAATTCCGCCGCAAAATCTTACTTGGCGATGAACGAATTTATGAACGGCATCACAAAAAAATCGCAAATGGCGATGTCTCTTAAAATTGAAGATTTTGCCGTGATAATAAATTGCGAAGCAGTCCAAGATATTGATTACGAAAAGGCGGTTCAAATTCTAAAAGAATTAAAATAGCCAAATAAAAGAAAACGCCGACAAACAAAATTTGCCGGCGTTGTTTTTTGTTTAGAAGAATAAAGCGTTCCGCTTAAAAAGATAAAGAAAGCCCTGTTCCAAACCAGCAGTTGTCCTCGCTTCTATCGCCGCCCGCGCTCTTGTTTGAATAGCGAACGCCGGCGGAAATTGATGCAATGTCTGTAAGCGCGACTGAAAAGTCGGCTGAAAACATCACATAGTCGTAGTCTTTCACGTTGTGTGAAAAGACATGCCCGTATGTTGCCGCCAAGTCAACAGAACCCCATTCGCTGCCGATAATCCACTTCGTTACGGGCGCGGAATAAAAAAGCCCCGCTTCCAGCGTGTTTACATACAAAACAACATCGTAATAGTACGTTATAAACGGAGTAATTGCAAAATCGCCGAGAAGTTCGGAAGTGTCGTAGGAAACTCCGAAAGAAAACTCGTGCGTGTCCTCGGAATGCGGATAAAGATACGCGCAGTAACCCAAGTCGAAACTAAACGACATCACCGAATAGGTAATACCCGCAGAAATATCGTTTTCGATGAAGTTGTCGTTCTTTAATTCCGTATTGTTGAAAAATCCCGCTCTCAAACCTAAGCCTCCGCCAAGTTCATAGCCCAAGTCAACGGTGGGAACTATGGAAGCTCCGGAACATTTTGCGCCCCTGAAAACGTATTCGGATTCATAAGCGACGCCCACCCCTACGGAGAGTTTGTCTTTTACCGAAGACATAAAATCTTCGCTTAAAAGCACCGATACAGGTTCGGCAGGCTTTTCGCATTCGGCGGCGGAAATTTCTGCGGCGAACGCAAAAATCGAAGTTAATAAAAATAACGGCGTAATGTATTTTGTTTTCATATTGCTTGTTTTGGTTTTCGGGTTTTCAGCCCATAAAAAATAGTAAGCAATTTTCGTGCCAGTTGGGAAAGCGTCCGAATTCCCTTTAAAACAAAGGATTTTTCAAAAATACAAAAAAATCTCCCGATACAAATTTGTTTGCATTTGTTGTTTTGCGCACATTTTTGAATGCCATATTTTTTTGCCTTTACAAAATACAGATAAAACATTGCTTTATATTTCTTATGAAAATATCTGTTTTTAGCAGGCGGGAAATTGAAAATATGCTTCCGCAAATAGAAAGCATTGCGAAAACTTGCAACTTCATATCCATAAACAACGTGATGCACTTCGCGGAGCCGCCGATTTTTACAGAGTCTCCAATACCTGAAAAATACCACAACCAAACTTTGATTTTGCATTTTGACGACGCTTCAAGCCTCGACAAAAATTCCGACAGCCGCTTCCTGTTCGACAAGACAAAAGCCTTGCAAATTCGGGATTTCACAAGGCTGACTTTAACCCAAAAACGCGACTTGATTATCCACTGCCATGCGGGTGTAAGCAGAAGCGGGGCAATCGGCATAGTCTTGAACGACTACGCAAACCGCGTGCTTCAAAACAATCCCGAAGATTTCAAGCAGTTTTATAATTCCTTTTTCTATCCGAGGCTTGTTCCCAATATGAACGTAGCCCTAACGCTCATGCGCGCGCTTGAAATGGCCTGACAATGCAACCGCCCTTCCCCGATATATTGTTTCCCGTTTTCGCGGCGGCATGCTACGCATTCGGAGTAATAGCCGTAAAGTGCGCCTCAAAAAACAAGACGATTTCGGGAATGTCGCTTCTTGCGATGAACAACCTGCTTTCAGGAGCGGTTTTTATCCCTCAAATATTTTTTGCCCCCGCCCTTCCCGAAATTTCAATAATATGGCAACCCCTGCTTGCGGGGGTGTTTTGCGCGGCGGGAAACCTCGCTACTTTCATTTGCGCCGAACGCGGAGAAGTAAGCCTTATGACCCCGATTATGGGCGTAAAAATACTCTTTGTCTTGATGTTTTCAAACATCATGTTGCATGCAAAACTGCCAAGTTCGATTATCTTTGCGGGTACGATGTGCTGTGCGGCGGTTTTTCTAATGGGAAAGTCAAAGGGAAAACCGGGCAGACAAAAGTTCCGCTTTACGGTTTTTCTCGCGCTCTGCGCCTGCGCCTCGTACGCAGTATGCGATGTTCTTATGCAAAAATACGCGCCGAATTTTTCAACGCGCTCAATGATTGCGCTTACGACGGTTGCGATGCCAGTTTCCGTAATTCCGTTTATACCGAAACTAATCTCCGAGCTTAAAAAATCAAACGCCGAAACCGTGGCATTCGGCGCAATATCGTCGATTATGTTAGTCGGCGAAAGCTTTTTGATGTTTATTTCCATAACAGGAAAAGTCGGAGCCGCCATGTCCAACATACTTTTCAACACGCGCGGAATAATCGCCATTGCCCTAATTTACGCTCTCGGGGCAAAATCAATGAAACTCCGCGAACTTGACGGCAATTCCGCACTTCGCAGGGCATTGGGAGCGATAATGATTTTAACCGCAATATTCTCCGCGCTTTATTGGCGGCAATAAAAATATTGACTACAACGGTTTCTTAAAGCATATATTTAAATTATTTCAATCGCAACATAACATAAACACCATGGCAAATCCGACAGACATAAGAAAAAACAACGTTATTATGTACAACAACGTTCCGCACGTTGTAATGAGCATGCTCCACCGCACGCAGGGAAGAGGTGCGGGGTTTGTGCAGACAGTTTTAAGAAACCTCGCAAACGGCTCGTCAACAACTGTTAAATTCCGCTCGACAGACTCTGTGGAATTTTGCCACACCACGAACAAAGGGCTGGAATTTTCATACATAGACGGCGATGTTTACCACTTCATACACCCCGAAACATTTGAAGACTATTCAATTCAGGAATCGATTTTGGGCGAAGACAAAAAATGGCTCGTCGAAGGACATGAATACACAATTCTTTTTGTAAACGACGAACCGGTGTCATTGGAGCTTCCTGCAAACATCAACATTGAAGTCGCGGAAGCAAGCGAAGGTTTGAGAGGCGATACCTCCTCAGCCCCGACCAAGCCCGTTACATTGGCAAACGGCATTGTCGTGCAGGTTCCGCTTTTCATCAAGACAGGCGATGTTTTGAAAATCCGCACCGAAGACAATTCCTACGTAAGCCGCGCATAAAAACATGCAAACGCTATCGGGCAGCCGTAAAATAAAGGCGGCGGATTTGAGGTCAATTCTCGAATACGTCCCGCTTTACCGCGACCAGATATTCGTAATATCCATTGACGGCAGCGTTGTCGATTGCGGCAATTTCTCAAACCTTGCAACCGACATCGCCGTTTTGCGCAGTCTGAACATAAACGTCGTGATAGTCCACGGCATAGGAAAACAGCTAAAACAGCTCGGCTCACTGCGCGGGATACAACTGACTGACGTTTACGGCAACAATCCCGTTGATGACGCCACTTTGGAGCTTGCCCGCGAAGTTTCCGCAAGCGCGATGCAGAAAATCCAAGAGGCGTTCGCGGTTTTAGAAATAAAAACCGCGGCAACAAATGCAATTCGCGCAACCGAAGTCGGCATAATTTCGGGAGTCGATTTTTTAAACGCGGGCAGAATAGACAAAATAGATTTCGACACCTTAAAACAACTTTTAGGTCTGGGTATAATTCCGATAATATCCCCAATCGCGGTAAACAGAAAAGGCAAGGTGTTCAGGCTTAATTCCGACGAGCTTGCGGCGGAAACTGCCATCGCTTTGAAAGCGTCAAAACTGATTTATATGACCGAAACAAAAGGTCTTGCCGTTGAAAACGAAAAAGCCGTTTCTATTCCGCTCGACAAGGCGGAGGAAACTTTTGAGCTCCGCAAAAACAAGTTGGACACGAGGGTTTTCGACAAGGTTAAATTCGCGGTTAAAGCCCTGCGCTCCGGCAATACCCCCCGCGCCCATATTTTGGACGGCAGAGAATTTGCCGCAATCCTTACCGAGGTATTTGAAAAAGTCGGCTCAGGTACAATGATTTATGCCGATGAATACCAAAAAATACGCCCCGCAACCGAAGCCGACGCAAACATAATCTACAACCTTTCGCAAAATTCCACGAAAGAGCAAAACCTCGTCCGACGTTCTCTTGAAGAAATCAGAAGTAAAATAAACACTTACTTCGTCTATGAAATGGACGGCAGCATAATCGCTTTTGTAAGCCTCTTAGACATTACAGAGGGTGCAGCAGAGCTTGCGTCTTTACATGTACAGCCGTTTTACCAAGGGCACCATGTAGGGAAGACGATGGTTGAATACGTTTGCAAAACGGCAAAAGAGCGCAACTTTAAGACCCTGTTTGCGCTGTCAACCAAAAGTGCGCCGTTTTTTAAAGATATATGCGAATTTGAAGAAGTTCCGCCTTCCGAATTGCCGATTTTGCGGCAAAAAAAGTATGAGGCGTCAAAGCGCAACTCAAAAGTTTTCAAATACGTCTTGCAATAAAAAAGGCGCGCCAAAAATAAGCGCGCCTTAAAATTTTGTTTCAAACCGATTACTTCAATTTTGCAAGAACCGCCTTGATTGCGTCTTTGCCCGTCAACCCCTGCGACATTTCAACAACTTTTCCGTTTTTGAAATATACGAGGGTCGGAATACTCGCCACGTTGAAACGCTGCGCCAATTCCTGATTTTCGTCAACATCGACCTTCGCGATGCAAACATCGGGAACTTCCGCCGCAACCTGGTCGAGAATGGGCGCAAGCATTCTACAAGGACCGCACCAAGTCGCCCAAAAATCCACCAGCACAACTTTGTTTGCCGATATTGTTTCGTCAAAATTGCTCTTGTTAAGATGAACCAATGCCATATCTGTTTTTTAGATTAAAAAAGCTTAAATGCGTTGTCTATGTAAACCAATGCCGCAAAGGAAATGGCTACGACCGCGCTTACCGCGTCCAAAAGCACCATAACCGAGCTTTCCTTACTTTCAGCAACAGGTGCGCCGAAGTCAACAGGGCGCGAAGACGCGCTTATTTTGACAGTCGGAGCCGACGCCTGCGGGGTTTGAACATTTGACGCTGTGGGAATATTTACTTCTTCGGACATTTCTGCTTCCTTTTTATTCAATTTAAATAATTTATTTGAAATTTTTTAAAAGCTATAAAAAAGACATAAACATTTCAAGACAAAAAAGCATAAAAACCCACTGCAAAAAAAATTTTTACTTTTATAAAAAACATCTTGACTTGGAAAAAGCTTTCTATAAGAAAGTTATGTAACTTGTTAAATCTTAGATTTATACCAAATTACCCTATCATGAAAAAAATCATATTATTGACAACTCCACTTGCATTGTTTGCGATGTCCGCTTACGGTGCAAATTATAACGCAACACTCGGCGAAGGTACATATAACTGGACAGACGAAATTTGGGACACCGCCCCAAATAATGCCGGCACGGTTTCTGTTACCGGCGTGAGCGCAGATAAGAGCATACTAAACTACACCGGCACGCAAACGAATGAGAATAAATTGCTTGTTACAAATGCAACGGTAAATATGCAAGGCACGGCAGAAACTCCTGCAACTTACCATTTCGGTGCAGGCGAAAACCCTCCGACTCTCGAAGTAGTTGACGGTATTTTTAACTCATCAAACGCAACTCTTACTTTTGGCAATTTTTTAATTGTAAAAGCACATGGAGATTCTGAAATTAACTTTAACTCCGGCACTGTTTTAAATAGCGGTTTTATCAACATCAATTTGGCAGGTTCATCTGCACTCACGTTTGACGGAATTACTTGGAGCAAGTCGATGTGGCAAAATGCCAATAGCATGAATATATATACCGACAGCTCGAAGTTGGTTCTAAAAAATGCGGCTACTTTAAATTACACTAACTTCTGGGGTGCCTTAAACGAAGTCCTGTTCGACCAAAATGCAAGCATTGACATTTCAGGCGGCTCATCTTTTATAGGTCAAAACGGTGTTAAGCTTGTTATGTCAAATAATGCAGTTGCCTCTGTCGATGGCACAAATTCCGCATTAAACTTTTCCGCAATGCAATTAAACAACAGTGCTAAAATCGACGTTAAAAACGGCGGCACCGTAAGTCTTGCAGACGTGGAAATCAACGACAGTGCAAGCATTAATTTCTTGAGCGATTTTTCTTATTCAAACCCGGGAATTAAAGCAAGCGGCACATCCGCAACAATCAATATTGACGGCGCCACAATGATGCGCAATTTGTCGGGCTCAACCCCAATTACCGTAAGTGGTAGCACAAAATTAAATTTCATAAACGGCGCAACATTTAACGGTCAGCACAATCATAGCCTTGCCGTAACGGAAGATGCGATTGTCACATTTGACAATTCAACTCTTAAAACTGCAACATTCCCAAAAGTTAGCGGCGAAGGAAACGGACAGCTAATATTTAAGAATGCCTCTCTCGGTGGTTCATACGGCAGCTTCATATTCAGTGGAAACGCAGTTATGACTGTTGACGCTTCAAACTTTAGCAAAGTATTCCACACCCAAAATTCAGATAAATATACATTCAACTTCTCGGAAAATTCTGTATTGAATATCCAAAACGGTTCTACAATCAAACATAACGGGGGATATGCAGATCTCGGCTTTGGTATTCAAGGAAGCGCAAAAGTAAACCTAACAGGCGGCTCTACTTTAGATTTCTCTGCAGATAATCGCAAATTTGACATACTCGGCACTGCGAGTTTAAATATCGGCACCGGCGCAAATACATTCAAGGCAGGCGTATTTACAATGGAAAGCGGCGCAACACTCAAAATTGAAGGTTCGCAAAACACTGTCTCTATTTACAACCTAAATTCAGCGGGCACACTTTCGTTTGTTGCAGACACAACCGGTATTTCAACTCTAAATGTTACCTCTGAAATAACCGACATGAGCGGAATGCTCATCCTCGACTTCTCAAGATTCCTGGGTGAAGAGCTTACCGCCGCCATCATCACGACCGCCGACATTTTCACGTTTGACGAATATATCGGAACAAGTGAAAGCGGACTGGAAAAAGTTAATGTCATCACACGCAATGAAGGCGACACTTGGAACATTTACTTTGAAGACGGCACATTGATGATAGCCTACACCGCAGTGCCGGAACCCGCAACATATGCGGCAATCTTCGGCGCGCTGGTTTTGGGGCTTGCAATTTACAAACGCCAAAAAAACGGGCAGGAACGGCAATAAAAAGGTTTTTCTTTTGATTTATATTAGGGCTTCGCTTCAAAATAAGTGAAGTCCTTTTTATTGCCTCGCCCTCCATCTTTGTTTTACTTCGGACTCACGACCACAAGGTCGCTACGCCTCGTAAAACAAAAGAGCATCGGGCTTCCTGCCCGTTTTTTTTACGCCTATGCCTCCCAAGCCCCCATCTCGAAACTCTATTAAAATCAAAATAGGAACGGCAATAAAAAGGTAGTTTTTTACTTTAATTTCAGGGCTTCGCTTCAAAATAAGTGAAGCCCTTTTTATTGCCCCGCCCTCCATCTTTGTTTTACTTCGGACTTGCCAATTCGCATTATTTTCCATGTGTAAACTGCAAACGATTTGTGCCATATGCACAAGATACAAAACAAAAGAATATCGTGCTTTATCGATTTTTACCGTTTCCTCATACAGAAAATAAGTTATATGGGGCTCTTGGAAAAAGTAAAATATCCATGAAGTTTCTTATAAAAATAAAAAACCCCGCTTATGCCAAGCGGGGTTTTTTCATGCCTTCAAAATAAACTATTATTCTCCGCCAAGAGTTTCGCGCAATTCGCGGTTTAAGCGCATTGAGCAAAACTTAGGTCCGCACATCGAACAATATTCTCCCGTATGAACTTTTGACGTGCGCTTCTCGAAAAAAGAACGCGCTTTTTCGGGGTCAAGAGCCAAATTGAACTGGTCGTCCCACCTGAACTCAACGCGCGCTTTCGACATTGCATTGTCGCGATACTGCGAAGCGGGATGCCCCTTTGCCAAATCAGCGGCATGGGCGGCAAGCTTGTAAGTTACAACGCCATCGCGCACGTCTTCTTTTTCGGGAAGTCCCAAATGTTCTTTCGGAGTTACATAGCAAAGCATTGCAGTGCCGTACCACGCGATGTTTGCCGCCCCTATCGCGCTTGTAATATGGTCGTAGCCGGGAGCGATGTCGGTAGTGATGGGCCCCAAAGTGTAGAAAGGAGCCTCGCTGCACCAGTCGAGCTGATTTTCCATGTTTTGCTTTATCAAATGCAAGGGAACATGCCCGGGACCCTCGCACATAACCTGCACGTCGTATTCCCAAGCGCGCTTTAAAAGCTCTCCCTGTACTTTAAGCTCTCCGAACTGCGCCTCGTCGTTTGCGTCTGCGCAAGCCCCAGGGCGCAATCCGTCACCGATTGAAAAAGACACGTCGTACATGGCGGCAATTTCGCAAATTTCATCCCAGTGAGTATAGAGGAAATTTTCAGCATTGTTTATCATGCACCACTTCGCCATAATCGCGCCGCCTCTTGAAACGATGCCTACCATTCTCTTTGCGGCGGGTTCTAAAAATCTGCGCAAAACACCAGCGTGTATTGTGAAATAATCAACGCCCTGCTCCGCCTGCTCGATGAGAGTATCCTTATAAACCTGCCAGTCGAGCTTTTCAACAAGCCCGCCGACTTTTTCCAACGCCTGATAAAGGGGCACGGTGCCTACGGGCGTCGGGCAGTTGCGCAAAATGTTTTCGCGAGTCTCGAAAATATCTGAACCTGTCGATAAATCCATGAGCGTGTCAGAACCCCACTTTATCGACCAAAGCATTTTTTCAATTTCCTCGGGGATAGACGAAGCGAGTGCGGAATTGCCTATATTAGTGTTTATCTTAACCAAAAAATTCCTGCCGATGATTGCAGGCTCAAGCTCGGCATGGTTTATGTTTGCAGGAATGATTGCCCTGCCGCGCGCGATTTCGTCGCGAACAAACTCGGGAGTGATTTCCTGCGGTATCGATGCGCCAAAAGAATTGCCCGTATGCTGAAAGCGCAAATCCTTGCGCGGCAATTCCGATGAAAATTTGTCGGCATTAAGCCTTGCCACATTTTCGCGAACTGCCACATACCGCATTTCGGGAGTGATTATGCCGCGCTTTGCATAATACATCTGCGTAGGGCGTCTTCCCTTTTTAGCCCTGAAAATCTTGCGCGATGAAAACGGGATTTTTTCTGAAGGATCGAGCTGCCCGCAAACTTCGACTTCGTCGCGCGCCGAAATCCATTCGCTTCTGATTTTGGGAAGCCCGCGAGTTATGTCGCGATGGAAATCAATGTCAGACCACGCGCCGGAAGCGTCATAAATCTTGACGGGAGCATTGGGTATTTTTTCTCCTTTGGAATTTACGCTTGGAGACAGCTCCACCTGCGTCATTCCCACTTTCACTCCGTCCTTGAAAGCATAGAACTTTGAGCGTTTTGGATTGTCTAAAAAAAGTTTTTCTGTATCCATTTCGGAAAATTTGTTGGAAATTCCAATAAAATGCGCACTTTCGCACCTCTTAAATTGAATATTTGAAAAATATTTCAAAAAAAATACGTTTATACAACAAAAAAGCTTGATAAAAAAACAAGAACAGGTAAATTCATATACTTTATAAAAAATCACGGGCCGTAGCGCAGTCTGGTAGCGCGCTTGCATGGGGTGTAAGAGGTCCCGGGTTCGACTCCCGGCGGCCCGATTTTTTTAAAACAAAAAACGCGCGTTTTCCAAAACGCTTAAAAATCGTTGAAACGCCGCAATTCGGCGTTTTTTTGTTTGCCTCAAAGGGGGTATAGCTCAGCTGGTTAGAGCGCTTGCATCACACGCAAGATGTCGTCAGTTCGAATCTGACTACTCCCACCATTTTAAAACCGCATTGAACCGTTGCTTACGCCAAGCAACGTTTTTTGGGTCAACACCAAAGGTTGTGGAATAGCGTTTTTTTGGTAATAGGTTTTTCA
>OHMU01000546.1_pt1 | contig 16626 bp, 19 predicted proteins | sample 1569441 | NCBI WGS metagenome assembly OHMU01 (sample SAMEA3879527, study PRJEB24766) | human gut metagenome | biome: human-associated habitat; feature: feces | place: USA | collected 1985/1987 | reverse complement strand
TTATCCGTCGGCATCAGCACTCCTGTTTCAAGCAGTTCTTCATAACGGTTAGGATTCATCGTCAAAAACATATAATTGTGCCACGGTGCCTGCTTTGCCGCTTCAAACACCTGCAAGATCCACTCGGTCGGTATCCATTCGCCAAACAAGTCACCGGAATGGCAGACCCAAATATTTGCCGGCTTGATCTTCTGTATGACCTGCTGCAAACGGTACGGATGTAATGTGGGATAAAAACCTGTGGGTGCAGGAACAGATGAGCCGTTTTTGGCAAGCGGCGTTGTTATCACATACAGGCTGCGTTCTTCATCTATATGAATACGCTCATCGCTGAGATGAAAGCGTATATCCCCCTTGAAATGAGAAAGCCGCTTTCTGCTCTCGCAAAATGAGCAATCATTTCTGCATCCGGTAACCGGGTCCCAAGTGAAATCGCACCATTCAATATTACTTTTCTTCATCATGTGCAAGTCACTCCTTTCTTCAGAATATTCTGATTCTGTCAGGCCGCTTTATCCACAACCAGGACAACCGTATGTACACCGGTCATTTCAAATTTGGCACCGCATTCGTCAATGGAGTGGGTATGTTCTGACAGCCAATCACGGAATTGCTCATACTTGCGTGTGCTTTTCCACTGAATACTGCTTGAACAAACCGCCACAAGACTGCCGCCGGGGCGAACAAAGTCAAATGCCCTTTTAATATGCTCGCATTCTTCGCTGAACGGCGGATTCATCACAACAGAGTCATAGATCGGCGCTGTTTCAGCCGTCAATAAATCGTTTGCGATCACATTGTGCTTTTTCAGCTTCAGAATCTCGCAAAAGTCCGTCATACGCTCAATGCAGTCCACATTGTCCGTTACTTCCTTTGCGGCGTCGGCAATGTTGCCGATCCCGGCCTCCGGCTCCAGCACACGGCTGTCTTTACGGACACCGGCCAGTGCAACAAGCTCCTTTGCCAGCTCCGGGGGCGTGAACTGAATATCTCCCTTTTGATACATCTTCGCCCGATAGAGCATATCCCGTAAACGAGCCGCATTCGGATCCGGCGGTATAACAGCCGATTGTAGGAGCGTGTCAAAGCACTCGACCGCCGCGGTCAGTTCGTCGGTATCGGTGATGCCCGCCTTTTGCAATCGCTTCGTGCGGACATCATCAGGCTTGGGATACTGAAATTCGCAGTATGGATTATCCTTGCAATATTTCTTGGAGGCAGAAAAACAGCGCATATCCTCATAAAAGGCAGCGACTGTCAGATTCTGTTCCAGCAGCGTCAGCGCATCGGTTTCAGATTTATGTTTCAAAAGCTGTAACACCTGAATCTGCGAGCGGTACATTTCCTTTTTTCTGTCTCGCTCCTGTTGCTCACGCTGGCGTTTCCATGTGTTTGTCAGATAATTTCCACTAAGGGCGTCTATCTTGCCCTCCAGGACAGTGATACGGCGTTCAATCTTTTCTGTGATATTTGCCATTCTGTTCTTCCTTTCCTATATATGATCTTTGTTGATCACAGCGATGCAGGTGATTTACTAAGCCAGCTTTTCCAGCATCGCCTTCAAAAATAGCATATTGTCCCTGTACTGCGACAGAAACGGTTGATCAAAGTCGTAGGCCAGATAGCGATATGCCACAATAAGCTGTTCGGCACGCTGAAAATTGTTTTTCGGCACACTTCGCAGCAGCTTACCGAGCTCCGGCAATATACGGCATTCATCAAACCAGAAGGCCTCATCCTCATCAGACATATTTTTTCTTTGCCATTCCCGTGCAGTGACGGAGCCTAAGCCAAAGTGATGGGGCTGCTCCGTACACAAATACCACTTGATACGATGCTCCTCCGGGCAAGGCTCCGCAGTAAACGGGTACAGTCTGCAGGTGTGCGGGCGCACGGAATAGATCGTACACCGATCATCCCGCAGCATACCGCATATACCGCTGCCGTTGACTGTTCTCAGCACGAATACATGGAAGCCGGGGGATAGCTCCTTCAGCTCAGCCATATTCCAAAGAATATCATCGGCGGAGTCGGTGCAGCCGCTTTTCTGCTTATCCCGAACAATGCGGTAAGCATCCAACGGCTCCAGCACGATACTGTCTCGAACATTTTTGCAGCAGGCGCCGCAAGCACGGCACTTAAATGCAATCTGCTGGCGATTCTTGACCGACACAGCGTTTCTAAAAAGCTGCACTTACACTCCCCCCTGCTCGTCATATTCGTGCGTAACGGATGTGGCCTGACCGAAAAGATACAGTCCGTCCTCCGTCGGGACGGTCTTTTTAACCTGCAGCGGCAGCATCGGCTGCAGTAGTTTTAACACCAGTGAGTCGTTAATGTCCTTGATCCTGCCGGATGTCTTCGGAGCATGTAATTTACGCTCTTTTTCTGTCGCATTGCCCAAGGACAGCAGTTTCTCCATTTCGCCAGATGTAAACTCATCGGTGATGACTTCCCAGTATTCCGTATCCTCAAAGATATGAAGCTGAACATTTCTGCTGAGAACCGATTGCAGACGGTCACGCGCAAGCTGTTCAAACTGCGGCCAATACATGAATATAGCGTCCATCTTGCGCCATGTGTATTTTTTTCGTACCATTAAGCAGCCCTCCATTCATCCTGTGATGTTTTTCAATAATTTGATTGGTTGCGTATTTTGCCATTTAATCTTCCTCCTTGTTTTGCTTCCAATTAGCGCAATCGCCGGCACGGTTGAAATTCTCTTTTATTTCCGCAGTCAGCTCATTTGAACGACCGGTTTGGATATAGAGCACGAATATGCTCATAGAGCGTTTCAGACAGGTGCTTTTTGCAGCGCAGTTTACTACGAAGCTCCGTTCCATAAAACATTCCTCCTATAAATAGGGACACCACAGTAAAACACTACGGTGTCCCTTCAAAACTACTATGCACACATTTTCAGAAAAGATGGGATTGCTGCCCGAATCGGAATCGGTTGAAGGCACACCTTGTAAACCGAATTCAGCGTTTCAAAGCAGGCATAATCCGATCGTTCTTCCATAATTTCAACGACAGGCGAAGTATAGATGAGTCCGTTGTCGGTTGAAATAACGGCGCGGCATCCTTCCTCCAACGGAAATATGATCCGGCCGTTTACACTCATTTCTTTTTTCATACGGTATCCGATCCTCCTTCCGAAAAATAACACCGCTTGTTTTTACAGCTTCCTGTGCGGCTGCATGAAACCTCTTCCTCATAATAGGGCCAACAGGTCTGTTTGCCGCTGCGCTCCAATTCTTCCTGTGCCAACTCGATGATCGGCGCAATGATCGACATATCCCATGGCAAGATCTCTTCATTGGTCTGATCGGGATGTGTACGCAGAAGTGCCACAGCAAGGGCATAGGCGGCGTTGTCGATCTCGTCGCCCTTACACTCCAGATAGCGTTCAAAATCTTTTTTACAAGTCATAAGAATCACCCCCATAACACGCTGATGACCGCCGGATAGCAGTTCTCCAGTGCCTTATTGATCTGGCGGAAGGTCATTCGCTCCTGCTTTGCGATGTCGTGCATACGGTCGCCTCGAACCTTCATACGAATGATCCGCATTTCACGGTGTGGCAGCTTAGCTGCTAAGGCGTGCAGGCACAACTCTGTTTCCAAACGCCGGAGCAGCTCATCCTGTCGGCTGATAACATCCTCCCAGTACAGTCCGTCCTCGTTGCCGATCAGCTCGTTGAAGCTGACAATAGGGGCGTTTCGTTTGGGCCTGGAAAGATACTTATGGTAGTTTGACAGTGAACTGCGCATACGCTGAAAAGCAAGCGTGGAGAACTTGAAGCGATGCAGGGCCAGCACCTCGCAGTACTCCTGCACGGCCTTCAGGTAGCCGAAAATCACAACATCATAAAACACCGACTCCGGCAGCTCCTTTTGGTTCAAAAAGGTAAAGACCAGATGATGGTTTTCCTCTGCAAATCGGCGTTGTTCTTTCGTTAACGGTCGTATATCCATTTTACACGATCCTCCTTTCACAAAAAAGAGGGATACCGCCGGCGCTTTGCCGGCAGTATCCCTTGGTACTTGGCTCACGGCAGGCCGTGGGCGTCATTCTTACATCGGCAGATCCTCGTGATCGCCGTCAATAGGTGCTTCGGTGATGCAGAAATGCTCGCCGTCATCGGTCGAGTGATAGCTGCTGTCCACCGCATCGCAGATCGGCTCGTTGTTGCCGAGCTCCGCTTCCATCGCACGCTGCTGATTCATGGCTTTGATCTGCTCACGGAAGCCGTCCGCATACTGCTTGATCTGCAGAAGGTCGTTGCCCTCAAATCTCTGCACCAGGCGGAAGGTAGCCACACTGTAGGTGTTGCTTCCGTTGTCCACACGCTTGAGCCCGATCTGCACCACGCCGCTGTAAATCGGACGGCGGCGGGTCGCAAAGGCAGCCGTTATAAAATCGGAATAGGGGCGAAGGCTCGTAGGCGGAAGAGAGAGCAGCATGGGCATGTGCTCACCGCTGCGAAGGATATACAGGTTGCGCATATTCTTGCAGGCCTTGCCTTTTCCTTTTTCCACGGAGCCGTACTGGTTGAGTGCACAGGTCGCGCAGATACCGCCGGGAGCGCCGTAACCCGTTTTGCCGTCAACGGACGAGCAAAGCGGCGTTACATTATCGTCATACTCCGATCCCTCCGGCCAGTAGGCGCAGGTGTCATGATTGTAGAGAATCACACCCTCGATATACTTGGTATACCGAGGTCGTGACCGTTTCAACTGTGCGTTCTTCTTCCTTTTTGGTATAGGAATAGAGCTTGTCCTTGCCGCTGCGCAGCATGGATTCCATATCCGACACAGACACAGCGGCATAATCCTCATTCTTTGCCGCACAGTATTGTCCGACAAACAGATTGGCGTTAAAATTCGGTGAGCTTTCATAAGGGTTTATGACCTCTTTGCCGTCAGCGGTGCAGGCAGCATAATCGTTTTCTATGGCGGTCAGCGTATCGGTAAGCGCCTCGGACAGCACGCAGCTCACGGCAGTAGAGATCTCGACCAGATTACTGTCGATTGCCGCACTGCTGTTCATGATCGGCGTATCGGGGTCGGCCGGAGAATGAGAATTGCCGAAGCCTCCGAATATGATTCCGGGGAGCATACACAGAATAAGGATCGGGATCATCAGCACGGCGGTCGCCGCAATGATGACCTTCCCGACAAACTTCCGATTTTCCCAAGCAAAGCCGGCAACGGCACCCCACACGCCTCCGGCAGCTGCACCTTTGGCGGCACCGGCAATGGCTTTTCCGGTTTTAACAGCACCTCGCACCGCTTGTGCGGCCTGTGCGCTTTTCTGCAACGGTTCAGCAACCGGACGACTGTTATCCGCCATCAGATCTTATCCTTTCGCCAGGGAGCCTTCGGCAGCCTTTTGACAAGGCTTTCCTCATAGACGATACTGCCGTCGTCTGCTTTGTGTGGCTTTCTCTCTACGGTATCCGTTGCATATTGCTTATACCAAGAGGTGCCGTCCGCAGCCGTGACGGTCGTGTATTCTCCTTCGGGCGGCATATACTGGTCGGTGTGATACATTCCCATAGCAATGCCCTCCGGGTGCTCGTCATTTGTTTCGGTTGCGAAGATATGTCCACCGCCGATCTCTACATCTGAAAAGGATGGAACACTTTCCGCATCCGGCCCGAGCGCCGTATATCCCATATAGGACATAAGAGAGTCTGCAGCGCTTTCACCGGAAATAGAGCCGGTAGAAGAAATATTACCGGTTGCGATCTTGCCGATCACGCTGTTGGCAAAACCGCCGCCCTTACTGAGCGAGGAATTGAATGCCATACCGCCGAGACCGCCGCTTTTTGAGCCGTTTGCATTGTTGATAGCGGTGTTTGTGACCTTTCGGCTTACAACGCCGGAAAGCCCGCCTTTCATAAAGGTGTTGCCTCCGCCACTACCGGAGGAACTTCCGCCGGAACCGCCTCTACCGGCAAAAGTCCTCGCCGTTCCGATTCCACGCATAGCGATCATCGCCTCAGCCAGCATAGAGCCGCCGGTGTGTCCGACATTGATGCCGAGGGAAGACATAAAGCTGTCGATTTTCTGCGATACCTTCAAAAAGGCAATCGCACACAGAAACCACACGAAGAGGTTTCCGGTAACAACTTCTTTCCCGACGGCGTTTACCTGATCCTGCACTTCGCTTTCGGTCAAAGCAAACGCCGGAACAGTTGTAAGCGAAACGGTCACGGCAACGGCAAGCAGGGTAATGAGTATTTTATGTTTTCTTTTCATCGTTCCTCCTTAAAGTGCCAAAGGGTTGGAGAGGAACTGTCCCACCATACTGGTAAAGAGCCGCAGGCACCAGGCGTTCATCAGCAGCAGAAATACCTGGCCGCCGAACATACGGCACCAACTCTTAAAGATATTGGAAGTGGTCTGCGATGCGCCCATGGCAAAGGCAACCGGTGCGGTAAACACCAGCACACCGAGCAGCACATAGCGCTCCGCCGCTTCAAACAGCAGTTTGATGTAATTCCAAGCCAGAATCAGTATGAGGATCAGTGCAATCAATGCCACCGTGCCGCTTGCACATACGCCGAGTATCGTCAGGAAAACGGAATTGAAGCTGGCAAAGTCAAGCGGCGGTAATTCGGAATTGAGTATCCACTGATAGGGTGTTCCTCCGATTTTCAGTATGATATTTACGATCTCGTCCGCAAAGTAGGCAAGGAGAATAAAGAGTATTGAACGGATGGAAAGTTTTACGGGATCCTCCGCTTCAATGCCGGCGGAAAGTCCGTAATTCTTAAAGAGCTGCCACACCCAATTAAGCAGGATAAGCCCAATCGCCAGAGCGACGAATATTTTATACATCGTCTCTGCCGCAGGAAAATACCGATTGAAGGTGCTCATATTACAGCCCAGTGCGCCCAAAACTGAGGTGTTGATAAGGTCCAGTCCGTTCATGACCTGTTCTGCGATCCACTCTACGATTCCGTCAAGTATGCCCAAGACATCGACCTCCTTTCATTTTGGCGGGAACGATTACCCGTTCCACTTGCCGCCGGAGAAGAAGGGAGTGATATAGGCCATAATGAAGCCGAGACCGTTAAGGATCGCCCAGGTGATGATGATACGCTTCAGCCAGGCACGGGCTTCGTCAACCGTCCGTCCCGATTTGGAGAAATTCATCATCAGAAGTGCGATAGCGGCGGTCACAACGGCGGCAATGGTAGAGATCGTGAGAATCTGCGTATACACATCCTTCATGATCTCGTTTGCCTTTTCCCATACCGTTGTCGCCGCAAAGGCGGGCATCGTGTTTGCCGCCAGCATCGTGACGCTGAGGAACCCGGCAAAAAGAAAACGCCCCCAGTTGATATGGCGGCGATCCTTTCGGTCCTTCGGCTTTGTGGTTTTCAGTTGATTTTTCACTGTGTACCTCCTTGAAAAAATACTAAGCCGCCCCGAGAAATGGGGCGGCTTGTGCGGTCGTGCCAATCAGGGCAACAAAAAAACACCATCGAAAAAATGGTGTCTGTTTTGCCCTTGTCGGCACTTGATACAGTTTTGAGCATACACATTATAGCACATACGGATTTGCGCCACAATAGCAAAACACTGCCAATATACTGCCATTGACCGCCGATTTGCTGCCAACGCTATTTATCGGGAAAAAATTGCTCCATAAGACTCAAACTATCCCGGGAAGTATAGCCCCACAAGATTGAAGAAAGAGCCTCCACAGCATTCTTTCGCCTGCGGAAAAAGGTGCGTTCGCTGATGTCGGACACATGGGGTCGGATCATTTCAATAATCTCATCAACGCTCCGATACTGCTGGGGCGAAAGGTAGCTGTAATAAAGCAGCCAATAATACATCTCGCCGTGTTTATGCTTGTTTCGCATGATATTGACCGAGACTTCCAGCAACTTCAGCATTTGATAGCTTTTTTCAATGCTTCTGGCCTGTTCTTCGATGCCGTTATCCGAGAAATCCACACCGGCAAGGTAGATGGACTCCAAAAAGTCCTCGATACTGCTGCCAACCTCCATCTGAAACCGTCGTTTGACCTGCTGCACCGACAGCTCCAAACCCCACACCACATCCCGGTATTTTTTCAGAAGCAGGTAGGTATCGTGAAATCTTTGGTCTTCCGGCATCTGTTCCGGTTGCTTTTTCATCGGTCACACCTCCTTCACGGTTACGGGCGACAGCCGTACCTCAAACTGGAATATCTCTGTGGAATCCTTGCACGACAGCACAAGCAAATAGCGATAGTCTTTCAGCTTCCGGAGATCACAGACATGAATAAATGCTTTCCTGCAATCGTCGGATAAGGGTAATAACTTACACTGGAGCCTTGGGCATGAAAAGCAAGGAAAGCCTTGTGCAGCAAGGATTTTTGCCGCTTTTTGCAGAATAATCTCCGTGTGCGATTTTGAAACGCCGGAACTGTTTTCTGACACGCTACCTTCCTCCGTTTCTTCGTCCATCTGAATATGGATATTAAGCGACATTGCCACCTCATCTTTGTCGATCATCACATCGGAAATCTGGAACATGGTCGAAAGATATTGCTTGAGGTAGATAGCCGTGCCGTGCGTTCCGGGGAATGCGACCATAGATAGATAGTCGAGCTCCTGCATTTTGCGGAGATAGCGTCCTGCCGTCGCCTTGGACACGCCCCAGCGCTGTGCAAGCTCCGCATACCCGATGAGTGGGCTTCCGGTGCCGTTTCTCATATACACGACGGGACCGACCTCTGAGCCTTGCACCTGCGTGTCGTTGTATACGGTGTTGATCCACAGATCCAGCATAGCGTCCATTTCCGAACAGCGGCCGGCGCTGACCAATTCATTGGCAACCGAGATCGGCAGAAAGAAGAAGCCAGTATCCTTCTGGCACGGGGCGTTGTACTCTAAAACTCTGTTGTATTTGCACCATCCTTTGATTTTGAATTTCACCAGCCTGCCCCGGCCGAGCAGCGTATAGGTGATAAGGTGTCTGTCCTGCAGCTCCCTGAGAATGGCAAGTGCCTGATGCTGAAAGCGAGTGCGGAACCACTCGGTTAGCTCGCTCACACGGCAGAGCCATTCGCCGGGATAGATCGTGTAGCTGATTCCATCGATCCGTTTATAGGAAGTACGGAAGTTTGCAAAGCAGGACAGCACCGTGAAATGGTAAAGCCCCGATGTGCCGCCGACACGGATGCTTTTATCCTTCATCAGCAGCCCGATAAATTGCCGGTAGATCCGGCAGCGTGGGTAATCCACGATTTGTTTTAATTCTAATTGATACTCTGACATGGTTGTTTCCTCCTTGAAACAGGAAAAGCGGTGCAGAACCAAATGGAACTGCACCGCTCAGGCAGCAAACTATTGATTTTTGCGCCTTTTGTAGTATAATATTCATATAGCCTATAGAGAAACAAGGTTGTTCCTCTGTTGCCAACAAATATTGATACGAGTGAGATACCTGATTTTGAGGTACACGACGGGTACACAAAAAAGTTTTTCTCGCAAAATCAGACTGGTAACGGAAGGAATAACCGCCGTATAAGATACCTACGACACTCATTTTTATGGGTGAGGAGATATTCAAAACGGAGTGGGAATAATACGACCCCAAAGGTGGCCAAAAACTACAAATACGCCAAAACCTCCGGCTTCGCCGGAGGTTTTGGTTGTACCACGACAAAAGTTGTGGTATGCTGATGAAAAACAGCGGAGGAACACACCTATGCGTCTGATCTCATGGAATGTGAACGGGCTGCGGGCCTGTCTGAATAAAGGTTTCCTGGCCTTCTGCGCCCTTGCGGACGCGGATGTCATCTGTCTGCAGGAGACGAAGATGCGGCCGGAGCAGGCGCAGTTTGAGCTGGAGGGCTATCACCGATTCTGGAACAGCGCCGACAAGGCCGGATATTCCGGCACGGCTGTTTTCACCCGACGGGAGCCGCTGGCGGTGACATACGACTTTGGCGAGGATATCCACCGGCATGAGGGACGGGTCATCACGGCGGAGTACGAGGATTTCTTTCTGGTGTGCTGCTACACGCCCAATTCCAAGGACCAGCTGGCACGGCTGGACTACCGGATGGCGTGGGAGGACGACCTGCGGGAATACCTCCTGGAACTGGACGCCAAAAAGCCGGTGGTGTACTGCGGGGACCTGAACGTGGCCCATCAGGAGATCGACCTGAAAAATCCCCAGTCCAACCGGATGAACCCAGGCTTCTCCGACGAGGAACGGGGCAAAATGACGCAGCTGCTGAGCAGCGGGTTCGTGGACACGTTCCGGGCGCTGTATCCAAAGCGGACCGGGGCGTACTCCTGGTGGAGCTACCGCTTTCACGCACGGGAGAACAACGCGGGGTGGCGTATTGACTACTTTATCGTGTCAGCACGGCTGATGCCCCGGGTGAAGAATGCGGATATCTGGCCGGAAATCACCGGCAGTGACCACTGTCCGGTGGTGTTGGAGCTGACGGAGTAGAGCATTATCTGTAGCGAGCAAAAAAGACCGCCTTTCGGCGGTCTTTTTCGTATAACGATATTTTTTAGCCCTCGCTGCTGGTGTCGGCAGGATTTTTAACGGGGATCAGTTCGCCCATGAGGACGTAGCGGGCATTATCAAAATCGTAGTCGCAGGTGCTCAGGGTCAGGATGCTGCCCGTGGGCACACCGGAGCCGGACTTGAAGGTGGACTCGTTGATACACTGCTGGAGATAGCTGTTGCTGAGAGAGGTGGCATACACATCGGCGTCATGATCCACAATACAACCGGCAAACAGGTTGACCTTGTAGGTCTGGTTGGGGGTGTACAGATAGAAGTAGGGATGCGCCTCGTAGTATTTTTGTTCCTTGTAATTCATCAGAGACGCGAACATCATGCCGGTCTTCATATTGTGGCCGTAGATGAGGTTGTTCTGGGAGGTGAAGTCAGAGTTGCAGCGGATATCCAGGAAGACGGTGCCGTTCTTGTTGTCCTTGCCGTCGATATCGCGGTACAGATAGTACTCGCCGCCCTCGTCCGCGGACTGCACGATGGGCAGCTGCAGCGTCGTATTGGCGCTGTACACATAGCCCACCACATCGGGGTACTTGGCCTGCATGGCGGTGAAGTCCACCTTGATGCTCTCTTCATCCTTCTTGACAGGCTTCTGCGTCTCCTGGCTGTCGCCGTCGGTGCCATCGCCATCGGTGTCGGTATCGCCGGCGGTATCGTCCGGACTGATGAAGTCCTGGCTGATATTGTCGTTGATCCTCTCGGTGTCCTTCTGTTCCTTCAGATACGAAATGATCTTGACGGACGAGAACACCAGCACGCCCACCAGGATCACCAAAACGGCGTAATACAGGGCTTTTCCGTTCTTTCTGCCGCCGCGGCTCCTTCTGCTGCGGTGACGACTGCCGGTACGCTCGGCCGGCTGCTCCTGCTGCACACGGGATCTTCTCTTGGGTGCATCGTTCATGGGTACACGCCTCCTTATCGTTGGGTATTGTAACAGGTTTTTTCGTTCAGTGCAAGGGATATAGACAAGATGTAATGAAATTGTAACAGTTTCTCTTTACTTCTGAGAAACCAGGGATTACAATAGAAATGTTGGCTGCCGTATAGACGGTGGAGCCGCCGGCTCCGTTCCATCAAAAAGATAAAGGAGAACCACAATGATCTATTTCAACAGTGATTATCTGGAGGGCGCGCACCCCTCTATCATGGTCAGGCTGGCCGAGACGAACATGGTACAGACCGTTGGCTACGGCGAGGACGAATACTGTGAGGCGGCGCGTGAGAAGATCAAGACCGCCTGCCAGGCCCCGGAGGCCGACGTGCATTTTCTGGTGGGCGGCACCCAGACCAACACCACCGTCATCGCCGCCATCCTGCGGCCCTGGCAGGGCGTGATTTCCGCCGTCAGCGGTCACATCAACTGCCATGAGGCCGGTGCCATCGAGTCCACGGGCCATAAGGTCATCACCCTGCCCACCACCAACGGCAAAATCACTGCGCAGCAGGTGCAGGACTATGTGGAGTGGCACAGAAACGATGAGTCCACGGAGCACATCGTCCAGCCCGGTATGGTGTACATCTCCCACCCCACTGAGGGCGGCACGCTGTATACCAAGGCGGAGCTGACGGCGCTGTATGACACCTGCCGCCGGTACGGCCTGCCGCTGTTCATTGACGGCGCACGGCTGGGCTATGGCCTGATGGCAGAGGAGAGCGACATGACGCTGCCAGAGATCGCGCGGCTGTGCGATGTGTTCTACATCGGCGGCACCAAGGTGGGCGCCCTGTTCGGCGAAGCCGTTGTCATCATGAACGAAAATCTGAAAAAGGATTTCCGCTTTATTATGAAGCAGCGGGGCGGCCGCATGGCCAAGGGCCGGCTGCTGGGCGTTCAGTTCGATGCGCTGTTCACCGACGACCTGTATTTCAAGATCTCCCGCCACGCCATCGAGATGGCTCATCAGATCCGGGACATTTTCGTCTCCGCGGGCTATCCCCTGCTGTTCGACTCCCCCACCAACCAGCAGTATCCCATCATGCCGGATGACGAGCTGGCCATTCTGGGCAAAAGCTTCGGCTATGAGTACTGGGAGCGTGTGGACGAGACGCACTCCGGCGTGCGCTTCTGCGCCAGCTGGGCCACAAAGCAGGAGCACGTGGACGCCCTGCGGGCGGCTGTGAACGCGCTGAAGAAGTAAGCGTTCCTCTGCTGTGAGATAAGCATAGCGCAGGTAGCTGAAATGCACCTTAAAGTTACTTAAAAAAATTCCCCGACGATGTCGGGGAATTTTTTTAGCAAAGCAAAGGCACCCTCGCAGGGTGCCTTTGTCGATAGCGTACTTACGCCTTGGGGCCGGCGGCCACGACCTCGTCGCTCATGTGGGTGTACTTCTTGAAGTTCTCCACAAAGCTGGCGGCCAGCTTCTTGCAGCTCGCCTGATAGGCCGCCTTGTCCTCCCAGGTGTTCTCGGGGATCAGCAGCTCACTGGGCACGCCCTCGATACTGGTAGGCACCTGCACGCCGAAGGTAGGATCGGTGACGAACACACTCTTCTCGATCTCACCGGTGAGGGCGGCGGTGACCATAGCGCGGGTGTAGCTGAGCTTCATGCGCTTGCCGGTACCGTTCCAGCCGGTGTTGACCAGATAAACCTTCGCGCCAGCCTTCTCCACCTTGTCGGCCAGCATGGCGGCATAGACAGAGGGATCCAGGGGCAGGAAGGGCTCGCCGAAGCAGGTGGAGAAGGTAGGCACAGGCTCGGTGACGCCGATCTCCGTGCCGGCTACCTTGGAGGTGAAGCCGGAGACGAAGTAGTACATGGCCTGGTTCTTATCCAGCTTGCTGATGGGGGGCAGCACACCGTAGGCATCGGCGGTCAGGAAGATGACCGTCTTGGGAACGCTGGGGCTCATGCCGGACAGCTCGGCGTTGGGGATATACTCCACGGGATAGCCCACGCGGGAGTTGACGGCCAGGGAGTCGTCGTCGAAGTCGAACTCACGGGTGTCGGGATCCATGACCACGTTCTCTACCAGCGCGCCGAACTTAATGGCATTGTAGATCTCCGGCTCACCCTCGGGGCTCAGGTTGATGCACTTGGCGTAGCAGCCGCCCTCGAAGTTGAAGACGGAGTCGTCCGCCCAACCGTGCTCGTCATCGCCGATGAGCATACGGTTGGGATCGGCGGACAGCGTGGTCTTGCCGGTGCCGGACAGGCCGAAGAACACGGCGCTGTCGCCGTTCTTGCCGATGTTGGCGGAGCAGTGCATGGGGAACACGCCCTGCTTGGGCAGCACATAGTTCATCACGGAGAAGACGGACTTCTTGATCTCGCCGGCGTACTGGGTGCCGCAGATCACCACCTCGTGGGCCTCGTAGTCCACCAGAATGGCGGCCTCGCTGCGGGTGCCGTCGATCTCGGGGATGCACTTGAAGCCGGGGGCGGCGATGATGGTATAGTCCTCCTTAAAATCCTTCAGCTGCTCGGCCGTGGGGCGGCGCAGGAGCTGGTGGATAAAGAGATTCTGGCTGGCCAGCTCGTTGACGATGCGGAAGGCCTTGGTGTACTTGGGATCGGCGCCGGCAAAGCCGTCAAAGATAAAGATCTCCTTGCCCTGCAGATAGGCGATGACCTTGGCGCGGATGGCATCGAACTTGGCCTTCTCGATAGGACGGTTCACCTTGCCCCAGGCGATGTCGTCATGGACGGCAGGGGTGTCCACGATAAACTTGTCATTGGCGCTGCGGCCGGTGTATTTTCCGGTCTTGACCACCAGGGCGCCGGTGTTGGACAGCGTACCCTCGCCGCGGCAAAGCGCGTGCTCGGTCAGCTGCGCGGGGGTCAGATTACGATAGACCGCCTTGGCGTTGATGATACCCAGCTTTTCCAGTCCGTAAGTTTCCATTTGCAAAACCTCCTGTTTGAAATGTCACCGCGTCCGCCGCCGGCGGCGCGTTGCTTGCTTGTTCACCTTGGATTATACCATACGTTTAGGACAGTTAACAGTCCTTTTTCGCATTTTTCCTGAAAATCTTTCTTTATCTCTGAAAAATTTTTATCATTTCATTCGGTGAGCGCACAGTGGCAAAAACCGTTCCGCCGCCGGATCCCGATCGCATACTTTCTCTTTACGCAAGGATAACACCGTATTATGATAATGTCAATTTGCGAAAACCACGATTTTCTAAGAGGAGCGCCGCACTATGGCACACAAGATACCCATATGTGAAATACCTCTCGCCCCTGCTGCTGTCCAGCCTGAACGGCGTGGTGATACTCAACGGCGTTAGCGGCGGTACACGGAGCGCCGTGTTTTTCTCCGTGCTGCTGGGCGAAACGCTGACGCCGCCCGCTGGCTGGACGCGGCTATGATGCTGAGCAGTGCCATGCTGGCGGAATTCGTACATCCGCACAAGCAGCAAAAGTGACCTTCCCTTTCTCTCCCATGCAAAGAGTAAAACCTCCGACTGAGTCGGAGGTTTTGCTTTATTTGGCGCATATCTCGCTGATGGCTGCCAGGAGCTCCGTTTTGCCGGTGCCCTTCTCGGCGGAAAAGGGGATCAGCAGTGCCTCCTCCGGCAGGGTCAGTGTCTGGCGGATCAGGGCCAGGTTAGGCTCGATCTCGCTCTTTTTCAGCTTGTCCAGCTTGTTGGCCACAACGATGACCGGGCAGCCGGTGCCCTTGAACCAGTCGCACATGGTCACGTCATCGGCGGTGGGCTTGTGCCTCGCATCCACGATCAGCACGCCCAGGGTAATGAGCCCCTCCTCGGCGAAGTAACGCTCCATCAGGCGGCCCCAGCGGTCGCGCTCCTCCTTGGAGACCTTGGCATAGCCGTAGCCGGGCAGGTCGGTGAAGTATAGCCTGCCGTCGATGTCAAAATAGTTGATCTGGCTGGTCTTACCGGGGGTAGCGCCCACCCGGGCGAAATTCTTGCGGCCCAGCAGCCGGTTGATCACGGAGGACTTGCCCACGTTGCTGCGCCCCGCGAAGGTGACCTGGGGCTTTCCGTCGCGGATAAATGTCTCCGCCCTTACAGCCGAGAGCACGAACTCCGCCTTATTAAAGTTGATCGCCATGACGCACCTCCTGCATAGCCGGACTGCCCATCACCGCCAGATGCTCCACCGCCGCCTCTTTTTTCGGCAGGGTCAGTGCATGGGCAAACACGGCGTCCACCGTCTCGGCAGTGATAAAGCGCAGCGCCTCCCGTACGGCGGGATCGATGTCCGCCAGATCCTTCTCGTTTTCCCGGGGAATGATGACGGTCCGGATGCCGCTGCGCTTGGCGGCCATGGTCTTTTCCCGCAGGCCGCCGATGGGCAGCACGCGGCCCCGCAGCGTCACCTCGCCGGTCATAGCCACGTCATGGCGCACGGCGCGGCCCGTCAGGGCCGACAGCATAGCCGTGGCGATAGCGATGCCGGCGGAGGGGCCGTCCTTGGGCACCGCACCCTCCGGAAAGTGGACATGAATGTCCTTGGTCTTATAGAAATCCGGGACAATGCCCAGCTCGGCGGCACGGCTCCGCAGGCAGGTATAGGCCGCCTTTACGGACTCCTGCATCACCTGGCCCAGATTGCCGGTAAGCTCCAGCTTGCCGGTGCCGTCCATCACACCGGCCTCCACCTCCAGCAGCTCGCCGCCCACTTCGGTCCACGCCAGACCGTTGACCACGCCGATCTGGTCGATCTTGCTGCGGGTATCCTCGGCATAGGGCGGCGTATCCAGGAATTCACGCAGGCTCTTATCTGTAATGTCCATGCGCTTTACACCCGTTTCCACCAAACGCATGGCGGCGCGGCGGCACAGCTTGCCCAGCTGGCGCTCCAGCGTGCGGACGCCGGACTCCTTGGTGTAGTCGGTGATGATGGCCCGCAGGGCTTCATCGTCCAGGCGCAGCTGGCCGCGGCGGATGCCGTTCTCCTTCAGCTGCTTGGGCAGCAGATGCTCGCGGGCGATGTGCAGCTTTTCCTCGTCGGTGTAGCTGCCCAGCTCGATGACCTCCATGCGGTCGAGCAGCGGACGGGGTATGGTGGACGTGGTGTTGGCGGTAGTAATGAACATCACGCGGCTCAGGTCCACGGGCAGCTCGATGAAGTGGTCGCGGAAAGCCCCGTTCTGCTCGCTGTCC
>OHMU01000536.1_pt1 | contig 16840 bp, 10 predicted proteins | sample 1569441 | NCBI WGS metagenome assembly OHMU01 (sample SAMEA3879527, study PRJEB24766) | human gut metagenome | biome: human-associated habitat; feature: feces | place: USA | collected 1985/1987 | reverse complement strand
GCAAAGTTAATACTTTTTTTGTTTGCTTTGCTGACACAGTTTAAATTACAGCCTCGCCGTTTCGGCTTTACTTTTAAAGAATGATTATCTTTTAGAGATATTGCTACACATTCTCACTTTTTTCCTTTTTGATGCAATGTGACTGTTTCAAAATAATACCATGCTTCCAGAGTAAGGTCGAATGTCCGTTCTTCATCGGAAGGATTGGCTCCTAATCTGCAAATGACTTCAGTATTTGTATGAACATCCTGATAAAAGTTGTAATAGTCACCCTTCACATGTTTTCCATCTTTCTCTACTTGTGCACTATGCGTATCATTATCATCGTATAGATTGGTTATATCTCCATCTCCAACCTTCATGCTGATATTAACCAACCACCATTGGCTATACTGGCTGCTCTTTAAAAGATAATTACCTCCTGATTGCGGTACTTCAACAATTTGTCCGCCATCAATAACATTAAATTCTTCTTCGTCTTTAGAACAACTGTTACAGCAAAGTATCACTAATACAAATGTAATTAACTTTAGTATTTTCATAATCTTATTTTAGATTTTCAACTATTCTTCGGAATAATCTGAGTGATAAGCACTTGATGAGTTTTCAATAAATGCTTGGTAACGATTGAGAAACCGTGCTATTTTCAGTATTTTGCGATATTCTGCTGTCAAATAACTCGTTTACAAAAGTAGTCAAAATCCTTGATTGGACAAAGAGATTGACTGCTTTTGCTTGTCATTAGTTCAATTTAATCCATATCTGACTTTTGTTGGATTACTCCTATTGCATTATGTTCTAATTCATCGTCATTATCAACCACACCTAAAACCTTGCCTACTAACCGTAGTGTAAGAAAGGAAATGATACAGAGGCTTTGAAATATAAAGTCAAGTGATAATTAGTTCGACAGTATCATAAGAAAAACCGATAGAAATTTTGCTTGAAAATTGCATATAATGCACATAGTTGTTTTTTCTTGCGTTTTCCTTTCTTTTCCACAAGGTTTAATCAACAAAAATTGTATCTTTGCAGTTAATATAGAACTGCAAATGACCTGAGAGTAAAGAAATAAATAAACGTCATATATCAAACTCCTTCACTTATCCGTAGGCTTTGGTCTGCCTTGCAGGGATAGCGGAGGAGTTTTTGCTTTAAGTAAAAGTGACAGAACAGAATATAACGGCATATCAGGCAAAGTATTTTGCCAACTATTTGTCAAGGCGTTTACCTGCAAATGATTTGACAAAACTTACTGCGTCTTTACAAGATGCACAAGTTGACCTAACGCCCCATCAGATTGAAGCCGCTCTTTTCGCTTTTCAGTCACCACTTTCCAAAGGTGCTATCCTTGCTGATGAAGTTGGTCTCGGCAAGACTATTGAAGCAGGAATTATACTTTCACAAAATTGGGCTGAACATAAACGCTGCCTACTTATTATCTGTCCGGCAAACCTCCGTAAGCAATGGAGCAGCGAGCTTCAGGAGAAATTCTTCCTGCCATCAATCATTCTTGAAAAGAAATCTTTCAATGAACAAATCGAACAGGGTAACCTTAATCCGTTCAATCAGGAGCGTATTGTTATTTGTTCGTTTCAGTTTGCCAAACAAAAAGCACCATATATCAAGCAAACGCAGTGGCATCTTGTTGTAATCGATGAGGCTCACCGCTTGCGTAATGTTTATAAACCGACAAATGTAATTGCCAATACAATCAAGGAATCTCTTGCCGACCGTAAAAAGATTCTTATGACAGCTACACCCTTGCAAAACTCAATATTAGAGCTTTTCGGGCTTGTGTCGATTGTCGATGATTTTGTTTTCGGTGACATCAAGAGTTTCAAAAGCCAGTTCGGACATCCAAACAGCGAAGCGGATTTTTTAACTTTACGTAAGCGATTGGAACCAGTGTGCAAGCGTACACTTCGTCGGCAAGTGCTTGAATATATCAAATACACCAAACGCATTGCCATATTAGAGGAGTTTTCCCCATATAAGGATGAGGAAGCCCTCTATGAAATGGTTTCTGACTACCTGCAGCAACCTCACCTGTATGCACTTCCTAATAGTCAGCGTATGTTGATGTCGTTGATACTCCGCAAACTTCTTGCATCTTCTACATACGCAATCTACGGAACGCTATGCTCGCTGATAGCAAGGCTTGAAGTAAAACTTACAAAACAAGCCCAACTCGAAATGTCTGATGCCGAACCCTACGATTTTGAAGGTGGAATCAATGAAGACGAATGGATTGACGATGAAGAAGCTGACGATACTGATGAAGCTTCTGAAGGTGAAGAAGAGTATCTCCATCCATCCGATATAGAGGGTATCAAAAAAGAAATAAGTGAACTTGAAGCCTTTCGCGATCTCGCTTTCAAAATTAAGCGAAACAGCAAAGCCGAGCACCTTTTCAAGGCTCTTGACAAAGGTTTTGAGAAGTTGAAAGAACTTGGCGCAAACCAGAAAGCACTTATCTTTACAGAATCTCGTCGTACACAAGAATACTTATACGAACTCCTTGAACAGAAAGGTTACAAAGGTAAGGTTGTGCGTTTCAATGGCACAAATACCGACAAGCAAAGCACGGATATTTACCACTCATGGTTCGCAAAGCATGCTGGTAGTGATAAGGTGACAGGTTCGGCAACTGCTGACCGCCGTGCCGCCATTGTCGATTACTTCCGTGAGGAAGCCACCATAATGATTGCCACTGAAGCTGCCGCTGAAGGCATTAACCTGCAATTCTGCTCCCTCATAGTAAACTACGACATGCCTTGGAACCCACAACGTATAGAGCAACGCATCGGTCGTTGTCATCGCTACGGTCAGCAATTTGATGTCGTGGTTATTAATTTCCTCAATGTGAAGAATGAAGCAGATGTACGCGTTTACCGGCTACTCTCCGAAAAATTTCAATTATTCGATGGCATTTTCGGAGCAAGTGATGAGGTACTTGGTTCTATCGGTAACGGTATCGATTTCGAGAAACGAATTAGTGATATTTACAACACTTGCCGCACTCCGCAACAAATAAAAGAGGCTTTTGATGCGCTACAAGCCGAATTTCATGAGGAAATTTCCGACAATATGCTTGCAGCCCGAAGTACCCTACTTGAAAATTTTGACGACGAGGTGGCACAAAAACTGCGTATCAACTTCAAGGAGAGTGCCGCAAGTCTTACAAAATTCAACAAGGCTCTATGGCTTCTCACTCGTTATGCCCTGAGAAGCCACGCCCGTTTTGATGAAGCCAATTCATCATTCCATTTGTTTGATACAGACCTCAGAGGCTTTGAAGGTAAGTATTGTCTCTTCAATACCGACACCTGCCGCAGTCAGTTAGCTCTACCGGAACATGCTCAAGTTTACCGTATCGGCCATCCGCTCGCAGGACAGATTATTGGCAAGAATATCGACGCTGAACTTCCATGCCATGAGGTAATCTTTGACTACACCCATACTCCGGTTAAGGTTTCGCTTCTTGAACAGTTTATTGGTAAGTCTGGTTGGCTTCATGTAGAAAAACTTTCAATAGACTCTTTCGAACAGGAAGACCGGCTGCTCATTGCCTGTTTCGATGAAGATGGCAATGAAGTATTTCCAGATGTAGCCGAGCACTTGTTTGAGTTACAAGCCACTGAACAAACAGAACAGGTTCTTCGTCCTGCCGGTATCACTTCGCAATGCGATGGCATCGTCAGCCGACAACGAACCGACATTATAGAAGAAAATGCCCTGCGCAATCAGAATTACTTTGAAGAAGAAATGGATAAGCTCGATTCTTGGGCTGAAGATATGAAGATGAGTTTGGAACGTGAACTGACCGACCTTGATACAGAAATCAAACTGCTCAAAGGCCAGTCGAAAAAGCTTGCTACCCTTTCCGAAAAGGTTGAAGCGCAGCGCAAAATCAAAGACCTTGAAAATAAACGTGCCGAAAAGCGAAACGCTCTTTTCTCGGCACAAGACGAAATAGACTCTCGTAAAGAAGACTTGCTTTCGTCTGTAGAACGGATGCTCAACCAAAAGGTGGAGCAAAAAGCATTATTTACACTTAAATGGGAATTGATATGATTGCACCTACCCAAATAAAAAAAACAGAAAATTGGCAAGATTTTGAAAAACTCTGTAAGAAACTATGGGGTGAAGTTTGGCAATGCTCTGACATCATACAACGTAATGGAAGATTGGGGCAAGAACAGCATGGCGTTGATGTTTACGGAAAACCTAAAGGCGAAAATGGATATTATGGTATTCAATGTAAAGGTAAAGATGATTATACTAATAGCCAACTAACCGAAGCGGAGATTGTAAGAGAAATAAGTAAGGCGCAATCATTTGAACCTAAATTGAAGAGACTTATATTTGCAACGACTGCAAATAAAGACGCTAAAATTGAGTCTTTTATACGACTTAAAAATTTAGAAAGTATTAATTCCGGCAGTTTTGAAATATATCTTTCTTCATGGGAAGATATAGTGGACTTATTAGAGCAATATCGGGAAACATATAATTGGTACCTTAACAACTGCCAGTATAAGGAAGTCTCAGATGTGTGTGTTGATTTTGACAATACAGATACCATTACAATTTCACCACAATACATTAGAACTACCACCTATACCAAATTAAAAGTGCTGCCTCCTATGCCCGATTGTCTCAAATCAATCGGTTGGAGTTTGGAGCAATGGAAGCAATTACAAGCCCCATATAGTTCTCCAGTGCTGAGCGACCTAAGAAAGACATTAGATTCTATTCAAAGGACTAACGATATGATGCGACCAAATTCTTCCCACGATTACCGTTGGTGCAGAATTGACGTGTTCATTGAAAATACTGGCTCCACCGTTTTAGAAGATTACAAATTATATATATATCTTCCTCACAGTTCATATGAAAATATTGACGGAGGGTTTCACTATATGCAACATCGAATCGGGATAAATGAAACAGTTATCGCTCAAATTAATGATAAAATTGACAGAGACAGAAATGTATTCGAAATTACCGATGGAGTGTACTTTGAACCTGGTAAAAGTTTAGTTCAAAAAGACAACATCGGCTTTCATTTTAGCATTATTCCTACTTATGGTGAATCTAAAATTCCGTTACGTTGGCAATTCCTTTCTCGAAATTTCAATAAGGAAGGGATTTTGACAATAATAGTTCAACCTCAGTATGAAGATAAAGAAGTCACCATTGAAGTCGAAGACAGTTCTGACTTGAACGAGCCAACAATCAAAATCACGCCAAAAACAATATAATTAATATGCAGAAACTTGAATTGACATGGATAGGCAAGGACGATGTACAACAGCCGTTAGAGCCTCGTATCCTTATCGAAAATCCACAATATAGCTATGGCACTGTGGAAGAATCCACTCTGCCAAGTGGGAAGCCGTGGCACGGCAATATGCTAATCCACGGTGACAATCTCCTCGCACTCCGTTCGCTCGCTACCATGTATGCCGGGGAAGTGAAGTGTATCTACATCGACCCTCCTTATAACACTGGTAATGCTTTTGACCTTTACGATGATATGGTAGAACATTCCATTTGGTTGTCTCTTATGCACCAACGCTTTCAGTATCTTCACACCCTCTTACGGAAAGATGGTTTTTTGTTTGTCAATCTTGACGAACAAGAACATGCCTATGCCAAAGTTATTCTTGATGGCATTTTTGGACGCAAAAATTTTATTGGAGATATTATATGGCAGAAACGAAAAGGAGGGGGTAACGACTCTCGCTTCTTAGCACTTGACCATGATTATATTTTGGTATATGCAAAAGAAGCCTCAAAAGAAATTCATAAGAGCAAGTGGACTGTCTCACAATCACAAGAATATCTAAAAAGATACAAAGAAATAGATGAAAATGGAGATAGATACTACTGGGACACTGTTGCACGAAACGGTCTACAAAGTCCTATCCCCGTTAACATTGAATGTCCTGACGGTTCAATTCTATCTATTAATTCCCAAATGGGACAAGATGCTATCGATAAAGGGCTTAAAACGGGTGATGTGAGATTAACAAAATCTAAAAATGGTTGGACTCTTCATCACCGTGTCTATATGAGTGGAGGCCAAAGACCTCGTTCTATATTCTCAGATGCTGGAACTAATAAATCGGCAGCGGATGAAATGGAGTATCTTTTTGGTAGCAAAAAAAGTTTTCCATACCCAAAACCAGAGACTTTAATTGAAAAGATACTGGAAATAGCTAGCAATCCTAGCGACATCATTCTAGATAGTTTCATCGGCAGTGGTACAACAGCTGCTGTTGCCCATAAAATGGGAAGAAAATATATTGGAATTGAGTTAGGTAATCATGCTTATACTCATTGCCAACCTCGCCTTAAGAAAGTAATTGACGGCGAAGACCAAGGCGGTATCACCAAGTTGCAGAATTGGCAAGGCGGAGGAGGCTTTAAATTCTATGAACTTGCACCGAGCCTTTTGAAAGAGGATGAGTTCGGACAATATATAATCAATCCCGAATACAACGCTGACCAACTCGCTGCTGCTATGGCTATGCAGGAGGGATACACTTACTGTCCCGACAAAAACAATTATTGGAAACAAGGGCGCGGTACAGAGCAGGATTTTATTTTCACTACCACCCAGTTCCTAACCGCAGAAACACTCGACCGGATTGCGGAATCTATGGCTGAGGGCGAATCGCTTCTTATCTGCTGCACAGCCTGTCAGAAAGAGGCTCGCAACCGTCACACAAACATCACGGTAAAGAAGATTCCTCAGATGCTATTGAAACGCTGCGAATTTGACCGCGACAATTATAACCTAAACATCGTCTGCCCTCCGCAGATTGATGATACAGAAGAGGAATTTGAAGATGAATAAGATAGCATTAAATATCCGACAACGACTTTCGCTTCGCAAGCCACTTGCCGAAGCATTGGATGTAGTAGAGCATCTGACCGACTTGCTTTCACTCGAAAAGCAACCGGCAGATGCCGATAACTCGGCTTTCCTCAAAGAAGAACTTGCCAAGGTCAAGATACAGTTTCCTCATATAAAGGACTTCGAAAGAGATTTTCCATCATTCGCTTTTTCTATTGCCACCGGCATTGGAAAAACGCGACTTATGGGAGCTTGCATCGCATATCTATATCTTGCAAAAGGTATTCGCCATTTCTTTGTATTGGCTCCCAACCTTACGCTTTATGAGAAACTGATACGCGACTTTAGCGATCAGTCTTATGAAAAATATGTTTTCAAAGGCATTGCTGAGTTTGTGTCAAATGTTCCGGTTGTTGTCACTGGCGACAACTACGAGAAACATCGTAAAAATATGAATCATCCGATGTTTCCCGGAATGGAAGCACCTATTGAAATTAACATCTTCAATATTGCAAAGTTTAATACTGAGAACAAAACAAGCAAAAAAGGAGGTGAAATCCAGGCTCCGCGTATGCGCCGTTTGTCTGAATACCTCGGTCAGTCGTATTACGACTACCTTGCCGGACTTCCAGATCTCGTTATTCTCATGGATGAAGCACATCGCTACCATGCCGATGCCTCGAAAAAGGCTATAAATGAACTGCACCCGGTACTTGGTCTGGAAATGACTGCTACGCCAACCGACGAAAAGGGCAAACCGTTCAAAAATATCGTCTATGAATATAACCTTGCTCAGGCACTTGCCGATGGCAAGTATGTGAAAAATCCGACCGTTGCCAAGCGTAAAGATTTTAGCAAAGGCAATATGAGCGACACAGAGGTTGATACTATCAAACTGGAAGATGCTGTTTCTGTTCATGAAAAAGCAAAACTTCATCTGGAGAAGTATGCACTTGACCACAACGTTCCACTTGTCAAGCCATTTATTCTTGTGGTATGCCGAAACATTCAGCACGCAAAAGAAACTGTAGAACTTTTGGAGAGTTCGGGATTTTATGAAGGTTGTTATCAAGGTAAAGTGTTACAGATAGACAGTTCCACAAAAAAACAAGAGGAAATAGAGCAGCAGTTTGTGTCGCTCGAAAAGCCTGACAACAAGATTGAGATTGTTGTTCACGTAAATATGCTGAAAGAGGGCTGGGATGTTACCAATCTTTATACCATCGTGCCACTTCGTGCTGCTGATGCGCCTATACTTGTCGAGCAGTCAATCGGTCGTGGTCTGCGATTGCCATACGGCGGTCAACGTACCGGCGACCCGGAAGTTGACAAACTTACAGTTATAGCCCACGAGAACTTTGAAGCAGTTATCGCCAAAGCTAATGACCCAAACTCTGTATTGTCAAAACTCACTTACATAGAGCTTGACAAGGATGATGATGTTGTACCCGGTACTAAAATCGTAACAGCACCGACTGTACAGCAAACCGCTATCACAGATTTGCTCAAACAGGCGGAAACCGCACCAACCGTCCAAAAGCAAAAAGAGATTCAGGCTAACGTCGATGCTCGCCGTGCTGTTTGGACAGTGCTTGAAACTCACAACATTACTATTAGTAATACAGAACAGCTCCTCACTCCCGAAGAAACTTTGCGCGTGGAAGAGGAAGCCGTTGCTTTCATCAAGTCGAATGCTGCAACCTCAGGATCACTTTTTGCCGAGGAGGAAGCCAAAGAACAGATTGCACAAGTAAAGCAAGTGCTGAAAGTTGTTATCAGCGAATTTGTTGAAAACGTGATACCTATTCCACGTATAACAATCCAGCAAGACGAGGTAAAAGCCGTTTACAACTGGTTTGATCTTGACACTTCGCTTGATCGCTTCAAATACTCGTATATCAATCCTGAGATTATCCGCGTTGGATTAAAGGATAAGTCGGTCGAAACCTTTGCGGGCAGCGAGAGCGGTTTGCTCATAAATTCACCACGCGACCTTATCGTTGGAGAACTGATTAACAATGATGATATTGACTATGATAAATGTAACAAATTGCTTTATCATCTCGCCAATCAAGCCATAGAAGCCATTGCTTCATACGGTCACGATGATAAGGTGGTGGCAGCAATTGTGCATCAACACAAAAATGACATCGCCGAGAAAATATACAATCAAGTGATGCAACACTTCGAGATACAGTCTTCAGGATTTAAAGCCTCCAAGATTTTACCATTCAACAAAATTCTCCCTCAGAACATGACCGAAGTACCTGGTTACGGCAAACGTGATTTTCGCGATATAATCGAGTCTAAATCTGCTGTAAAGAAATACATTTTTACAGGTTTCCTCAAATCTTATTTCACAGAAAACAAGTTTGATAGTTCTACCGAGCAAGACTTCTCTTATGTGCTTGAAGCCGACAGAAAAGTGCTTCGATGGCTTCGTCCTGCTCCTAACCAATTCAACATCTACTGGGGTAACGGGGCAAAGAAGTACGAGCCTGACTTTATCGTGGAAACCAAGGACAAAATCTACATGATTGAAACCAAGGCATCAAAGAATGTGGACGATGCGGATGTCAATGATAAACGTGCTGCCGCAGAACTCTATTGCGAGCGTGCAACCGAATTCACAACCGCCAATGGTGGTAAGTCTTGGCATTATATCATGTTACGTCACGACCACGTTAATCGTACCAATTCTTTTGAATACCTTATTCAGCACAACTATATTCCATAAGAAACTACTCTGAGCGCAGGAATGAATAAAATTAACGTTCATTCCTGCGTGCTCAAAATGCAGCTTCTTTATAGATTATATGAAACCCAAAATGGAATTGATAGCTAATGGTGCTACCGGACTTAACGGTCGTACCTGTATGAAGATAAAAATAAAGTAAGATTAATATAAACAGATTAGGATTTGTCATGAGTGAACAACAGAACAAAGGAAACATCATCCTCTATCAAACACCCGATGGTCAAGCGAAGATAGAAGTAACGCTATTCAATGATACGGTGTGGCTCACGGCCGACCAAATGGCGGAGTTGTTCCAAAGGAACAAGTCCACTATTTCACGCCATATACGAAATGTATTTGAAGAGGGTGAATTACAAGCAGATTCAACTGTTGCGTTTTTTGCAACAGTTCAAAATGAAGGAGTCCGCAAAGTGGAAAGAAATATAGCTTTCTATAACCTCGATATGATAATCAGCGTAGGTTATCGAGTGAAATCGCACCGTGGTGTTCAGTTTCGCATTTGGGCGACACAAGTGCTTCGCGAATATATAGTGAAGGGATTTGCCTTGAACGATGATTTGCTGAAACGTGCCGGAGGCGGCAACTACTTCGACGAACTGTTAAGCCGTATTCGCGACATACGTTCATCAGAAAAAGTGTTCTATCGGAAGGTGCTTGAAATCTACGCATTGAGTATAGACTACGACCCTCGCGCTGAAAGTACACAGCTATTCTTCAAGACAGTGCAGAATAAGATGCACTTCTCGGCTCATGGTCATACAGCTGCGGAAATAATCTATGAACGTGCTGATGCCGAAAAAGATTTTATGGGTTTGACTTCATGGACTGGAGCACTTCCCAAGCGCACGGATGCCGAAATAGCCAAAAATTATCTTTCGGCAGACGAACTTGACACACTGAACCGAATAGTCAACCTGTATCTTGAATTTGCCGAGCTGCAAGCGAAATCGCATCAACCGATGTATATGAAGGATTGGATTCAGAAATTGGACGATTTTCTCAAACTCTCAAACAAAGAACTTCTCACTCATGCAGGCAGAATATCAGCCGAACTTGCCAAGCAGAAAGCAGACACGGAATATGATAAGTTCAAAGAGAGAACCGCACTAGAACTATCCCCCGTCGAGATTCACTTTTTGGAGAATTTTGAGAAAGAACAGAAAAAACTAAAACAGTAACATCGCTTCGATAAATGGAAGATGAGTTATAATGATGAACATTTTTTGAACCATATACTATATTTCGTTTTTTTTACGCTGGCATTTCCAGACTTTGGAGGGAATGATTTTAGCAAGTAGTTTTGGGGGCACCGGAAATATTTTGGGTGCCCCAAAACACAACTTGCCATGTTCGCTTGAACATGAATTTAAAGCATAGAAACTGCAGCTGAAAATATAAGAATTATCTATGATAATATACTTATTTGAGATTGGTCATATTATCTGTCGTATCCAACAAACAAAGGTCGGTTGGTCGGTTTGCCCAATTGTTGGTTGGTATACTGGTCACTTGGTCTATAACTTATCAAAACAATAAAAACGAGAACAGAATTGTATGGATGCCGGAATACGCAGCACCTTGATTCCAGGGCAAAGTACGATATGGATACAAGGCTGAAACGCTATTCACGAAGCACCATCAAAATGACAAAAGATTTTTTCTGGAGGGAGCGCAGTTTGTCGTCTGCCCCTTTCAGTGTGTTTCTAAAAAATATTCGTCCCAAGAGAATTAAGAACAACATAATAAACAGGTGTTGATTTTAACCCCATATATATACTGTTTTTCGTTTAGGTGTTTTTTATCCGACTTTTCCGTCGGTCGCTTGTTTCCGCTGCCGCATCGTCCATTGTACAGACGTGAAAGGGAAAAGGTTTTCGGGCAGAATACTCTTTGCTTTGCAAAGGAAGATTCTGCCCGAAATGGCAAAGCCGCTTGACCTTTTCGCTTTCAAGGAAGTCTGTACTAACTTAATGGACGAGCAAGGAAATAGGCGACTGACGGTTAGGCCTCTTTAAATGGAACTGCAAATTTCCTTTTCCATATCTTCCAATTTACCTGATAGTTTTTCCAAATCCTGACTTATCTTTTGGGCTGTTATCTTCGCATAGATTTGAGTGGTTTTTATATTGGTATGCCCTAACAAGTGGCTAACGGTTTCTATAGATACTCCATTGGATAACAATATGGTAGTTGATGCCGAATGACGGGCAACATGATAGGTCAAGTGTGTTTTTATACCGCACAACTCGGCTATGGCTTTCAGTATTTTATTACAAGTAGTATTACTTGGCATAGGGAAGACCTTGTTACCTTTCGCTATGCCTTCGTACTTCTCTATAATCTTCTTGGGAACATCAAGCAGGCGGATATTGGATTCTGTATTGGTTTTCTTTCTTCGGGTGATAATCCACAGATTGCCGTCAAAGAATGTTTGCAGATTGTCAGTGGTGAGGTTCTTCACATTGGAATACGCCAGCCCCGTGAATACTGAAAACAGAAACAAGTCTCTCACAAGCTCGTGGGTCTTGTCGGGCATCTCGGTATCCATCATGATGTGTATCTCCTCTTTCGTTATATATCCCCTGTCTACGCTTTCGGGAGAATTGATATACCCTGCAAAGGGATTAAACGGCAGACGACCGTCATTCCTCGCTATAGAAATGATGTGCTTCAACACAATCATATATCCCCACACGGTATTAGTGCGGCACTTCTTTACCGTGCGCAGGAAATACTCGAAGTCATTGATGAACGTGAGGTTCAACTCTTTTAGGGGTATATCCTCACGCTTGTATGTATGTGGCAGGAACTCCCGTATGTGCTTGCATACGGTCTGATAACGGGTGAATGTTCCTTTGGCACGACTGTGTCCTACTTTCTTCTCAAACTCTGCATTGTGCTGCTCAAAGAGTTTTAGCAAAGTTTCCTGTTTGACACCGATACCGAGATAAGTGTCTTTCAATTTGGCTGCCGTGACATACCCATCATTACGCATCTGTTCTTGATAATGCCGATTCAAATCCACACGGATTTTATCAACCCCATCATTGATTTTCTTTGCTTCAATGCTTTTGCCTTTGGCTCTGCCAGATTTGACATCCCACAAATGCTGTGGAATGTCCATTTTACAACTGAACTGTTTGATTTCTCCGTCAATGGTCAGATGACACATCAACGGGAGATTTCCGTTCGGTTTTTCACTGCCTTTCTTCACATAGAAGAGGATTTTGAGGGTACTTCTCATACTCACTGTTTTTAGATTACAAAATTAATTACCAGTGAGTTATCCGACACTATGAATAGTAGTGCAAAACGATGACAAATAGGCACTTGCAAGATAAATTCAGCCCAACCATATAGTAATGATATGGTAACTGAAAAATTGCATCGTTTATCTACATTACCACTTTCTTTTCCATTTCTTCAAGAGAAAAATGTAGCGTAACATTCAATTTTTCAATCTGTTTACTACGATTCACTCTCTTTTGTCCTCTTCTTATATGTTTATTTTATGTTTTTATTTATACAAATGTAGTTGCGATTTAAAATGGATTCAATACCTAAAAATGATGAATATTAACTTGTTTATACCTATTAATGACTAATGCGAATTAGTAGTTGAACTCTGATTCTTGTTTTAAAAAATTAGATAAATGAATGCGATGGCAATTTTTCCCATCGTATGTACCAGAAGCCCAGATGTAGATCTGACCTTCATCGCTCTTTGAATATTTGTTTTCTCATTCAGCCAGTTGAAAAACGATTCTATGGGTTGTCTGACCTTTGAAACAGCTGTAGAGAATAGGTCTCTTCCTGCTTTCTCTCTTTGAGTAATAATGGTTTCTTCTCCCTTTATTGCTTTTACAGGTGTTAGCATAGTAACTTCTTGTTCCTGCTGCTTGTTTCCCCAGAAAGAGAAATCGGAGTATATCTTATCCGCAAATATATCCCTGTGAATAATATTATCAGCCACTTCTCTTTTAAGAACCGTCAAGTCATTTTCCTCTGCCGATGATAATATTATCATTTCAGGGAATGGTATGGTCCCTTTTCTGCGGAAAGCTAAGGTATGAAGTTTGATTCCGTAATAATACATGTTCTTGGTTGAGCAATAACCTTTGGTTGTTATTTCAGTAGCCACTTTTCCGTTTTTGTTCTTTCCTGCACAAGTAATAATGGGCATAGAGTCAATAAGTGATGTCATAGAATCGCAATCGGCTGGTTTAAAGAATGTAATGAGATGCTTTACGAGTTCGTTAATCGCTCCACTCATCCGGTTCAACCGATAGTTGAATGTCTGATAAGAAGGAAGATTGGGAAAACAAGAAAGCAAATATTCTTTAGTGAATGTATATATCTCTTTGATGTTGAAATAGTGCTGATATGCTCCACAGAACAGATATACAGTAAGCAGTTCCTCATCAGTGAAGACAGGATTTGCATTGTTACTGAATCTCTGGCAGTTGAACTTCAGTGAAAACTGGTAAACATCGCAGATATACATATATATTTTTATAAGTTTTAGCTCTTTCTCCTTGGGAATCATAATTAGAACAATGAGTGGTTTTATTCTTCTAATATACTGATTTCCAATGAGATTAAGAAATAAACAAACGAAATAATTATTTGAATAATAACATTTTAACTAACTGAATCAAGTAGGGATTTCAACTACTGATTCGCATGACTATCTAAATGCAAACAGATGATTTCATAAGACTTTGGTGAATGGCTGATGAACGGGTGGTAAAGGGAAAGAAAAAATAGAGTGTGAGAGGCTTATTTGCAAGCCTCTTCCATTTTTTGTATCACTTCCGGTGAGGGCAACCCCTCTGTCATTCCTGTCAGCAATAAACTGAAGTTATCGGCTAACACTTCTTCCGGGTCAATGATGTACTGAGTATTACGTCCCATTCTGTCATAAAAATCAGAGGCTTCGTTAATAGAGTAAACCACTGCCTTACCTTCTTTCTCAATCGCTTTGCAGGTATTCTTGTCGATGGGAACGAGGCCAATATTGAGGTATTGGAAGAAGCTACCTCCCTCATAAGGCCTGGTTGAATAAATAACCATGCAGCAATCTTTCTTTTCACCGTTGATGGTAAAAGTAGCATAGCTGTCGTGGCGGATAACATCCGGATTGGAGATAAACCGTTCTTTCAACTCTTCGGGAAATTCTATTTCCTTCGGAAGAATATTAAAACCGATGATGCTGTACATCTTCTTGCGGAAATCCGGATTGTTCCGGGTAAGGACGTGAAATGCTTCATGTGCCAACAATTTGGTTACATATTCAGGATGTTCGAGCAACCTGTCGATAAGTACGATGTAAGTATCTCGGGTATATCCTCCCGCACCACCTTCTTCTTTTATCGTTGACTTTATCAGTCTGACTTCTTCCGGGAAAGGAAGTTTCAGCTCTTTTTCACGGATAATCTGATTGATGGATTGAGATGACTTCTGAAGCAGAGCCGTTTCCTCATCATTCCAATTACGGGTTTGTGCGCCGGCAAACTGCAAATATCCCTGTTTTCCGCCTTCGATGCCAACGGTGTGTGAAGCCAAGTCAAATGAGCTCCATCTGCGGATATGCTCGTCCTCTTTCTGAAGGAGGAGTGCGGCTTCTTCCTGTTTCAGGAAAGTAGGAACAATGCTGTCGGAAGTGGAGTTTGAGGAACTTTGATTTTTAGTTTCATGCGCACATGAAATGCTGAGGAGAGTTAATAAAGTGATTACACTTAATGCCTTCATATTGATTGTTTTAAATTAATTCTTAATGGGACCGGTCAACGCCTTTATTGTTTTTTTTACGCGTTCTGCGGTAGTGATGGGGCGACGATACTCTTCTATGTTCACAGTACCCCCCATCGAAACAGTTCCATTTCTGTGCAGCATCTTGCTTTCGATGGTTTCTCTTGCTGAGAAGTGGAACTCCCGGATACCGGTTTCCGTGGCGATGTGAGCGATATTATTTTCATTTACTCCGCAACCTGCCAACAGGATAATGCGCCCGTCTGCCTGCTGCTGCAATTTCTTTAATAAAGGGATGCCCTGTTCGGCCGTGGCCTGTGCACCGGAAGTAAGAATACGTTTACAACCTAACTCTATGATTTGCTCCAGCGCTTCTTGCGGATTGCGGCATACGTCGAAAGCACGATGGAACGTAACGGACATACCTTGTGAAACTTCGATCAGCTGCCTCATTAAGGACAGGTCTACATCTCCTTTAGCGGTAAGACAACCGAATACAACTCCGTCTGCTCCCAATCGACGGGCGTTGTCGATATCCTTCAGCATAATGCGTTGCTCGATGGGGGAGTACAGAAAATCTCCGCCACGAGGACGGATGATGACGTGCAGAAGAGTCTTTGTTAAGGCCTCCCGGGCAATGACGATATCTCCGTAGGATGGGGTAGTACCTCCTTCCGGTATTCCGGCGCATAATTCCACCCGGTTTGCTCCTCCTGCCTGTGCGGCAAGGCAACTCTCCACGGAGTTGGCACAAACTTCAAATTGATATTGCTCCATAATTGATAATCAGGATTACTTGGTTTGTAGATGCAAAAATAAGAAACAGTTTCGTGAATGACAAAGAAAACAAAAAGAGGCAGGGATTTTTTGTTTCCCCACCTCTTTATCACTAGTTTCAATCTTTACAATTTATTTCGCATAACTTACTGCGCGTGTCTCACGGATTACTGTGATCTTCACCTGTCCCGGATAAGTCATCTCATCCTGTATCTTCTTCGCAATTTCACCGGAAAGGTTTTCAGTCTGCTTATCGTCAATCTTATCAGCACCAACGATTACACGCAACTCGCGACCTGCCTGGATAGCATACGTCTTCGTCACACCCGGATAGGCCATTGCCAACTGTTCCAGATCGTTCAGACGCTTGATGTAAGCCTCAACAATTTCGCGACGTGCTCCCGGACGGGCACCTGAAATAGCATCACATACCTGTACGATGGGTGCCAGAAGGCTCGTCATCTCCACTTCATCGTGGTGGGCACCGATAGCGTTGCAGATATCTGGTTTTTCTTTGAATTTCTCAGCCAGCTTCATACCATAGAGTGCATGCGGCAATTCCGGCTCTTCATCGGGCACTTTACCTATATCATGCAGCAATCCGGCACGTTTTGCTTTCTTGGGGTTCAGACCCAGTTCCGATGCCATCACAGCACAAAGGTTGGCTGTTTCGCGGGCATGCTGCA
>OHMU01000521.1_pt1 | contig 17476 bp, 4 predicted proteins | sample 1569441 | NCBI WGS metagenome assembly OHMU01 (sample SAMEA3879527, study PRJEB24766) | human gut metagenome | biome: human-associated habitat; feature: feces | place: USA | collected 1985/1987 | reverse complement strand
ATTTCTGCAAAATCCGGCACAGATTCGGATTTTGTGTTTGAGGCGGCGGAAAAAGTTGCCCGAAAAGCCCTTGCAACGGGCAAAGAGCTGATTGCGGGCGGAAATGTCACAGCGCTTTCGCTTCCTTTCTTTAAAAAACTCCAAACAACCCACCTGAGCGGGTTTGAAACAAGAAAAATCATCTTTTCCGCGCCTGAAGCTCTGGCATTGCCGGATATTGAGGCCGGAATACTGAAAGCAGCGGAGTTTGAGCTGCTCTGGCTAAAAAATAAATGTGAGAATACAAATTCGCTTTCAACTCCGGATAAAAATCGCATAAAAATGATTGAAAAAAGGTTCAATCTCGGTTAATTGTTAAAATTGTAAATTTGTAGATTCTGCTATTGACATGTGGAAGTTTAAAAATAATTCTGATGTATGAAAAATTCCTTTGTTTTGTGCGTTTTCGGGGATGGGTTTATTATTTGAATAATAATCGATGTAACGATTTGTAACAAAATAAAATCATACGAATAAATGACGTTTAAAAATCTGAAAATCGGGTATATTAAATATAGGTGAAGTATTACAAAATCTGGTGTTGAGAGCTTAATCTTTATGAAGTCAAGCGATAAAAAAACACTAATATTTTTTATTGCCTCGATTCTAATGGGGGCAGCTCCGGCCTGCGCAAATACCGAAACCGGCTCAATCCCCCCCGAAATAACAGATATAAACTTGAACAATACTGGCGTTTTTGAGGTTGATGAAGACACTTCTTCAGAATTAGTTACAAAAAACTCTGAAGAACCCAGAATACCGCCCGTCCCAACAAACACTGACGGCAAAAACCAAACTCTGGGCGAATTAGCTGCTAATTCGGTGTCGGATTTGCGGACAAATCCGACACAAATCTCCTCTGAAACGAAAGAAGAGGCTGTTCAAGCCGAAAATTCGGAGGAATCTGCAAGTGCAGCAAATCAGCAGCAGGTTTTAAGCACATATTCGCTTGCTTCTGCAAGCCCTGTGGCTGCTGCGACATATTCTGTCCTGAGTGATTCGGGAATATCTCTCTATGCTGCTACTTCTGCCGGCGATGTCAATTCTACTCAAAAGATTGAAAACACTTCATATGGCAGTAAATCCTCGCAGATTCTCAGTTTTGGTTATAATTATGATTCTTACGGCCCGTGTGTATTGCAAAGCGGCTCGAGTTTTACTGTCAACCTTGGAACAAACATTGGCTCCAGCCACAATACAACGGTCAGCCTACTTAATGATTATTATGGTATATCCTATTCTTCTGATGTTGCTGATGATACGGTCAACGGTGTTTCAGTGCCGATGGGCGGAGCTCTATGTTTAAAAAGCGGCTCTTTTTCAATTTCTAACTCTTTTGTAAATAACACAATTCAATCAAGCTCCGGTTCTCCATATGGAGGTGCCATAGGCGCAACCGATTCAGTTCTTTATATAAGTTCTTCCAACTTTATCAACAACAGATCTTTGAAAAGCGATTCAATTTCCCGTTCTGCTGGAGGCGGCGCAATTTACATAGGGAAAGGTACGAATGCAACCATTAACTCTACTAATTTCATAGGGAACCGTGCTGTTTATACCGGTTCAACGATTAGCTCTTCCAGCGGTGGTGCAATAAAAGCTCTGGACGATTCACCATTGAGCATATCTGGCAGTTACTTTAGGGCAAATCTGGCTTATGGTCAATCTTACAACGGTCAGGGCGGTGCAATCGCCAGTGAAAAGGGAAAAGTTATAGTTTCTTCTACCACATTTTATGACAACTGGGCTGTTTCCGGCTCCTCTCTCTATAATGCCAGAGGTGGTGCTATCCATACATATTCCGGATGTGTAGAAATTACGTCATCTTCATTCTTAAACAATAAAGCAAGTGCACCCGGAGCAAATGCGTGGGGAGGTGCCATTGCTCTGGAAGACTTTGCAATGGATTCTTATATTAAAGATAGTGACTTTTACAAAAACTCCGCGGACGGTCAATTTGGCTGCGGAGGAGCTATTTCTGCTGTATCAACTATTGCCGTAAACCTGGATATTGATAGCTCTATATTCCGTGAAAACATGGCTAGCTCCAATGGCGGAGCTTTATATCTGAATACTACTACAACAATTGATGATTCAAATTTTTATGGCAATTCAGCTATTTATGGCGGTGCAATCTACAATGAGGGGTCGCTTTCAGTATCAAATAGCGAATTTTCTGATAATGTAGCCTCGACGGTTTTAGGCGGAGCTATTTATAATGAGGGAGCTTTGTATTTATCCGGTACAAATATTTTTCGCGGAAATACTGGTACAACCAACACAGGATACACGTTGCGCAATGATATTTACATTTCGGGTGGTGATGTAACCTTTATGTCGGGCAGTACAAACCGATTATATAATGGTTTGGGCGGTGATTCTAATGTTTACTTTGCGACTGGAAGTAATACCTATATCTATGGAAAAATAAATGACACAGCCTCTTTTCAAGGAGCTCTTAACTTTAACGGCGGTAATTTGTATATGCCTGAACAGTTTTATTTCATGCCAAATTCAATAATTGTAGATGGCGGTGGTTTACTGCATATTCAAAATGATTATATTGACACTGTTTCCGCATCGCGTCTTCTTGTGAACTCCGGTACTTTGGGTGTTTACATTGATGCTGATTTAGCAAATTCTCGATGCGATAATTTTGATTTCAGCTTCGTGGCCACAATCAGGGATGATATAGTTGTGAGCGGCATACACATTATGTCTGACGGTACAGACAAAAAAACATATACTACACTTGTCAAAAATTCTAACTCTTACAAATTATTTAGGCTGGACAACGTTATTGATATCAGCTATGCCTCCGGACTAAAGGGAACTTACGTAATTACCTATGATAACACCACAGGCCAGCTTATATTTGACAAAGACGGCGGCTCTCTTAAAGAAACAATAAATGAAACAAGCCCTCTAACACGTATTTACGATATGTCCGAAGCCGAAAACGTAGAAGCTACAATAGGCGCCATGGGCGGAGACGGCTCAACAGTCACTGTAAACGGTAACGGCTATGCCGTAAACGGAAATGGCTACGGCGGCGTTGAATTCGCCATACAAGGCAACCAAACCCTCAATATAAATAATGTATCTGATTGGAACGGTTTTGTTGCCAAAGATGGCGGCGCTATAAGAGTTTGGCATGGCACTTTGAATGTTACAAATACGAAATTTTCTAATAACCGAGCCCAAGGCGGTGATTATGGTGTTTCGGCCGGGGGAGCCATAGATATTGAATCTGGCGTCGTGAATATATCTGATAGTTCTTTTGTGAACAATTATTCAGAGAGTTTAGGCTCTGCAATTTATGCGGCTACACTTACCGGTTACACGCAATCAAAGTTAAATATTTCAAACACCTTATTTGAATCTAATTCGGGTGCACCTGCCGTAGGCGTTAGTAACACTATAAGCTCCTTTACAGATTGCACTTTTACAAATAACACAAACGGCGACATGATAATTTTTAACGGGTCAGCAACAATTACGGCCCAAAATAAAGACGTTGTTTTCAATCATACTGGCAATTATACAAATATTCATCTACAAAATACGGATACAAGTGGTCTTGAGGTGTATTTTAATGGCCCCAAAAACATCTATTTGAACCAGGGAATGAAGTATTACTTTCTAAATGGCGGCTCTGCTTCTGTATATAAACAAGGAAATGGCACCCTGTATTTGTATGGTCAAAAATTTCTCAATGAAACTGACAAACAATATGATCTCAAAAACTATAACGGAAATGTCTATATCCAGGGCGGAAAAATCCTCTTTACAAAAACATCTGCGGATGTTGGCTCCTACTTTGGCGGCACAACAACAATCAGCAACGGCGCAACACTGGAATACAACACAACAGTATCCGATACCCTGGCCGCCACGCTAACCGGAAGCGGCTCCTTCATAAAATCCGGCACGGGCACGCTAACCATAACCGGCAACCAAAGCGGCTACAGCGGCCAGAGCACAATAAACGGAGGAAAAATCTACTTCACCGGAAGCGCCTACTTCAGCGGCCAAACCAACATAAACGGAAATACCCTCGAATTCGCCCTTTCGAGCGACCAATCCTACGGAAACTTCATAACAGGAAACGGCTCGTTCATAAAATCCGGAAGCGGGAAATTGACTGTAACTGGCGTCAACAACGGCTTCACCGGCACAACAACTATAAACCAAGGAACAATCCAATACAATAGCTCTTCCGGCTCGACATATTTCGGCGGCCAAACCAATGTCAACGGAAATACCCTCATCTTCAACCTCTCCACCAACGAATCCTACTCAAATAAATTCTATGGCTCCGGAAATTTCTACAAACAAGGCTCCGGAACCCTAACATTAACCGGAAATAATAGCAATTTCACCGGCACCACAACAATCCAGGGCGGCACAATCCAATACAATAGCTCCTCCGGCTCCTCCTACCTCGGCGGCCAAACCAACGTCAACGGCAACTCCCTAATATTCAACCTCACAACCAACGAATCCATCTCCGGCAATAAATTCTACGGAAGCGGCAACTTCTATAAACAAGGAACCGGCACCTTGACCCTGTCCGGCATAAATAACGGCTTCACCGGCACCACAACAATCCAGGGCGGCACCATCCAATACAATAGCTCAAACGGCTCCTCCTACTTCGGCGGCCAAACCAACATCAACGGAAATACCCTCATATTCAACCTCTCCACCAACGAATCCCACTCAAATAAATTCTACGGCACGGGCTCCTTCATAAAACAAGGAAGCGGCACCCTGACATTAACCGGAAATAATAGCAGCTTCACCGGAACCACTACAATCCAGGCAGGCACCATCTACTTCGATAAAAATAGCACAACAGATACCTACTTCGGCGGCTCAACAGTAAATAACGGAACCTTGACCTATGACCTCGCAACAGCAGACACAATAAAAGGAACCATGAGCGGAAGCGGAACCTTTAATAAAACCGGAACCGCAACCCTGACCTTGAGCGGAAATAATAGCGGCTTTGGCGGAACAACAAATATAAACCAGGGAACAATAACCTTTACAAGAACAACAACAGGCGACCAGTACTTCGGCGGAACAACAAATATCTACGGTACTCTGAACTTCGATATCCAAACAGATTATACCCTGTCAGGCAAACTCGCCCAAAACGGAACCTTTAATAAAACCGGAAGCGGAACTCTGACAATAACCGGAGATAATAGCGCGTTCGTAGGAACAACAAATATAAACGCCGGGTCTGTGCTGTTCATAAAAGATACAGCCGCAAATAAATACTTTGGCGGAAAAACAATATTGAACGGAGGTACCCTGGAATACCGCGTAAACGCGGCAGAAACCATTGCCGGGACAGTAAGCGGAACCGGAAATATAATAAAATCTGGTACATCAACCCTGACAATCACCTCAAATAATAGCGGATTCACCGGAACAACCTACGTAAACTCCGGCCGCCTCATATACTCCCAAACATCGTCAACCGATAAATACTTCGGAGGCTCAACAAATATAGCAACATCAGGCACCCTGGAATTTAACCTTTCAACCGACCTGACCTTCACAAATGCAATAACCGGCACAGGAATATTTAATAAAAAAGGAAATGCAACCCTGACGTTGAGCGGAAACCACGGAACATTCGGCGGAACAACAATAATAGACGCAGGAAAAATAATCCATAGAAAAAATAGTGCATCAGATACCTACTTCGGCGGAACAACAACCATAAATACCGGAGGCACCCTCGAATACGCCCTGTCAACAGGAGAAACCCTGACAGGAACAATAAACGGAGGCGGAAACTTCGTAAAAAGCGGAAACGCCGAACTGATAATAACCGGAAATAATAGCGGATTCACAGGAACAACAACAATAACCGGCGGAATAGTAACCTTTAATAAAAATAATGCAACGGATAAATACTTCGGCGGCTCAACAATAATAAACGGAGGAACAACCCTTAACTATAATATAAACGTATCAGATACCCTTCCCTCAAGAATAAGCGGAAGCGGAACCTTTAATAAAACCGGAAGCGGTACCCTGAGCGTGACAGGCGACCAGAGCGGATTCAGCGGTATAGCAAATATAAACGGAGGAATCCTGAACTTTAATAAAACAACAACAACAGATAAATTCTTCGCAGGCATAACAAATGTAAACGCAAATAGTACGCTTGAATATACAACCGGAATAAACGATACGTTGAACGGAAAAATAAACGGAACAGGAACCTTTAAAAAACTAGGAACAGCAACTCTTTACCTGAGCGGAAATAATAGCGGATTCAGCGGACAAACAATAATAGACGCGGGCAGCCTCGTCTTTAATAAAAATACAATAAACGATACCTACTTTGGCGGTACAACAATAATAAACGGAAACGGAACCCTTGAATATAACCTGTCTGCGGCAGATACAATCAACGGAAACGTAAGCGGAAGCGGAGTGCTAAAAAAAAGCGGAAACAGCACCCTGACCTTGAGCGGAAATAATAGTAACTTCACCGGAACCACCGTGATAGACGGAGGAAAAATAACCTTTAATAAAACAGCAAATACAGAATACTTCGGCGGAACAACAACAATAAATGCCGGAGGGGAACTCCAATATATAACAACAACCTCGGATAAAATAAACGGAACAATAAATGGAAGCGGTACCTTAAGAAAACAGGGAACCGCAACCCTGACCCTGACGGGAAATAATAGCGGCTTTTCCGGAATAACATACCTCGAAGAAGGAATAATAGAATTTGAAAAAACAGCCCAAAATACCTACCTGTCAGGAATAACAGATATAAGTAAAAACGGAACTCTGAACTATAAAACAACCGTTGACGATAGAATAAACGGAACAATAAAAGGCGAAGGTGCCTTAAATAAACAGGGCACAGGTACCTTAACCCTGGGAGGAAATAACAGCGGCTTTTTTGGAATAACAACAATCGAAAACGGAAAAATAGTATATAACAATAATAGCGCAACGGACTCATATTTCGGCGGAAAAACGATAATAAACGCAAATACAACCCTCGAATTCGTGAATAATGAAAACGGCGACCTGACCTCGGACTTGAGCGGAAACGGAGTGTTTAATAAAACAGGCTCAAAAGAGCTCGAAATAAAAGGAGAACAAAAAAACTTTACAGGAATAGTAAATATAACCGGCGGAAAAATGAGCTTTACAACAGGAACAGATAAAAGCTTCTTTAACTCGTCAGCAATAAATATCCTGGGAAGCGGGGAAGTAAGCAGCCTTGAATATACCAGTACAAATAGCGGAAATTTCGATAGACTGGTGAACCTGCAGGGAAACGCCGCCTTAACCCTGAACGCAGAAACCGGCAGCATAGTCACCCTGAATAACCTTGTGACAACAACCGGAAATAATAATAAAACATACTTTAATAACGGAACTTTCGTGTTCGCAACAGACTATAGCGGATACGGAAGCAGCGGAGAGGGAAATAAACTAACATTTACAAATACAACAGCAAAACTGGATACAACAATCCAAGATTTCGGTAGCACAGAGCTGAACGCAGAATTTAATAATAGCGTCTTAGATATGCGCAACGATAACGGAAATACAAACGCGCACGGAATAGGCGATGCAAAATTCAATACCCTGACATTGACGGGAAATAATACACTTTACGTGGATATGGACCTGAAAAACCACCCCGACCAGAATGACCCGACCGGAGAAAAACCGGAATCAGATAGATTGATAGTTGGAGCAGGCTCAAGCGGAGAAATCGACCTGAAAGGTGTGTCAGTAACAGTAGACGGCCGCTGGGCATACGAAGAAGTGCAAATAATAGAGGGCACCGGAGTAACAATAAAAGACTTTGAACCGTACCTGAGCGCAACGTCAACAAACTATATATATGAAATAACAAAGTCAGAAAAAGACGGATACGTAATCGTGTCAACAGTGGACTATGAAGATGACCCGACCAAAAACCCTGAAACCCTGAAAGTAATGCACCAGGCAACATCAAATAGAGCATTTAACGTAAACGCAAATAACCCGCACTACATGGTGCTGTCAAACCTTGGAAAAATGGGAACAGGAGAATTCTATGTAAGCGGAATCTCAAATACAACAAGTATAATCGACGCAAATAACCTGTGGTCATTGTTTAACGCGGACTCAACAGACGGAACGGCTCGTGAACTGGAACTGGGGGCAGTAAAAATCCAGAACGCAGTAATAAATATCCTGAGCGGCAGAGTAAACGGCTCGGCGCTGTACGTGAACGGAACAAAAAGCACAGTGCAAACAAATACAACAGCCTTCTTAAATAATAGCGCCCTTTCAGGCGGAGCAGTGTATAATAACGGCGGCAACCTGATAATGACCTCAACCAGCCTGATAAATAATAGCGCAACAATAGACGGAGGCGCCGCGTACTTCAACGGAGGAATAAATAAAATAGAAAACTCCGAACTTATGAATAATAGCTCGCGCTCAAACGCAGGCGCCGTGTATAATAAATCCGCAGACGCAAAAATAATAGCAACACTATTCGGAATAAATAGCGCTAAAAACGGCGGAGCAGTTTATAACGAAAATACCCTGACAGTAATAGACTCAACCTTCGATGGAAATGAAGCAACAAACTCGGGCGGAGCAATTTATAACGAAGGCACCCTGAATGTAGAAGCAACAGAAGGAAAGAAAACCCGCTTCTATAATAATAAAGCAGCACACGGAGGAGATATCTATAACGATAACGGAATAATAAACTTCACCGGTAAAGGTACAATAGAAATAGAAACAGGAATAGCCGGAACAGGAGAAATAAATAAAAATGAAACCGGCACCTTGATAATAAGAGGAGAAAATAACGACTACGCAGGAAAAGTAATAATTAATAACGGAAAAATAATCCTGGATAAAATAACGGAAACCGACTCATACCTTGGAGGCACAACAGAAATAACCGAAACCGGCACGCTGGAATACGACCTTACAGTCGAAGAAAATATGGTAGGAATAAACGCAATAAGCGGAAACGGAATCTTCCGTAAAAAAGGCGACGCAAACCTGAACCTGTCAGGTCAAAATAACGCCTTCGAGGGCGAAATGAATATAGCAAAAGGGAATTTGAACTATACCCAGAGCACAAACGGCAGCTACTTCGGAGGAAATACCTCAATCGAAGCCGGCGCAACCCTGAACTTTACAAATACACAGGACGATAAAATGCAAGACCTGTCCGGAATGGGCACCTTTAATAAAAACGGAAAAGGAATAGCAATAATAACCGGAAATAATGCAAACTTCATAGGAATAACCAACCTGAATGAAGGCACCCTGAAATATGCAAAAACAGAAGAAACCGAAGAATTTATAAAAGGAAAAATAAATGTAAATAATACAGCCGCTCTGGAACTTAACCTGAATAAAAGCGAAATAATCGGCGGAAATATCTACGGAACAGGCATAATAAATAAAACCGGAACAGAAACGTGGATAATTCGTGGAGATAACAGCGTCTTTTCCGGAACAACAATAATAAACGAAGGCGAAGCAAACTTTGAAAAAACAGCCCAAAATACCTACCTCGGCGGAACAACAACAATAAATGAAAACGGCACCTTAAAATACATAACAAGCGAAAACGATGTAATCGAAGGAACAATAAACGGAGAGGGAACCTTCATAAAAGACGGAACAGCGGAATTGACCCTGAGCGGAAAAAATAACGTGTTTGGCGGCCATACAATAATAGAAAACGGAATAATAAACTACCAGCAATCATACGGCGGGTCGTATTTTAGCTCAAGCAATGAAATCCGCCAAAACGGAGTGCTGAACTTCACAAATAATAGCGAAGATAATGTAAATACCCTGTCATCAACCGGCACCCTGAATAAAAACGGAAGCGGCACCCTTAACCTGAATAAAAATAACATAAACTTTGCCGGAACAATCAATATAAACGAAGGAAAAATAACATATAATAAAATAACAAATGAAGATAACTTCATAAGCGGAACCGTGAACGTCGGAGAAAAAACAGAACTTGAATGGAACCTGAACCTCGACGATACAATAAAAGCAACAATAAACGGCACAGGAACAATCCAAAAAACCGGAGCAGGAGTGCTGACCCTGTCAGGCGAAAATAAAGATTTTACCGGCCTTTTTGAAATAAAAAATACAACAGTAGTGTATGACCAATCCATAGGCGGCTCTTACTTCGGAGGAGCAACAGATATAAACTACGGAACAACCCTGATATTTAAAAATAGCGCAGACGACTATATAAAAGATATCCAAAGCAGCGGAGTAATAAAAACCGGAGATATAAATAACACATACGGAGCGTTCATAAAAGAAGGAACGGGAACCCTCTACCTGTCAGGAGATAATAGTAACTATACCGGAACAGTAACAATAAACGAAGGCACCCTCGCGTATGACGACCTGAATAATAAATTCTTCGCCTCCCAAGAAATAGATATAGAAGGAACAAAAGGAACAGTAGCAAAACTTGAATATACAAAAAATGATGCCGAAGCAAATTGGGATACCCACGTAAACCTGAACGGAAACGCAAACCTGACAGTAAAAGGCCTTGGAAACGGCGTGAATAAAATAGAAGTGAACCAACCTCCGAAAACCACGGGAAATAATAATGAAACCGTGTTTACCCAGGGCATATTCGAGTTTAATAACGCCTTTAAAGAGTACGGAAAAAACTCAACAAATACAAAAATAACCTTCGACGATATGACCTTTGAATTGAGCGAAAATGTAAATGACTTCGGTCAATCAGAACTTAACGCCGTGTTTAATAACTCCGTAATAAATACCAAAAACGATAAACTCGATACAATGACCTTCGGCGACCTAACCCTGAGCGGAACAAATACATGGCATATAGACCTCGACCTTAAAAATAACCCGGATCAACACCTTCCCGGGGCAACCCCGGAAGCCGATAAAATAATAGCGGAAACCGGCTCTGGCGTGATAACCCTGGGCGCAATAAAAATAGTTGAAGACGGGCGCTGGAAACTGCAGGAAATAGAACTTGTAGACGCAGGTAACGTTATAATAGAAGACTTTGAAAAATATACCCAGTTTACCTCAAACGGCTATGAATACGATATCTCAAAATCTGAAAAAAACGAGGGAGCAATAATAATCTCCACAACAGACTATAACCCCGGAGAAGAAACCCTGAAAAAAGCCCATAAATACGAAGGAGATAGAGGATTTAATATAAGCAACAGCGCCTCAACAACAGAAAACGGAGTTTATGTGGTGCTGTCAAACCTCGAAACAATGGGAGCAGGGCGATTCGACGTCAGCGGCCTGGATAAAACAACAAATACAATAACCGGCAACCACGAATGGGCACTGTTTAACGCAGACTCAAGCGACGGAAAAGACAGAATACTCAATATCTACGACCTCACAATCTCAGACGCAATAACCGACATAAACTGCGGAAGAACGGACGGAGCCGCCGTGCACGTAAAAGGCCCGCAAAGCGAAGCAAATATCCAAAATACAATCTTCTATAATAATAATGCAGACGAACGTGGAGGCGCAATCTATAACGAAAACGGAAAAGTAAACGTAACCCTGGCAGACTTTAATGAAAACTCCGCTAAAAACGGAGGCGCAGCCGGAAACTCCGGAATAATGAAAATGGAAGGAGTAACCTTTAATAAAAATACCGCAACAAATAACGGCGGCGCAGCCCTGAATACAGGTGAACTGGAAATAAAAACAGGCGAATTTAGCGAAAATATAGCCCAAAATAACGGAGGAGCCCTCTATAATAGCGGAACAACAATACTTACAGATGTCAACTTTAAAAATAATACAGCCCAAACCGGCAAAGGCGGAGCCATCTATAACGAAGGAACCGTAACAATAATAGCAAACGAAAACCACCTCGTAGAATTCGAAAATAATAAAGCAGGAATAGACGGAAGCGATATCCATAACGAAAACGGAATAATAAACTTCGCGGGAAGCGGAATAACCGCAATAAAAAGCGGCATAACCGGAACCGGAGAAATAAATAAAAATGAATCCGGAACCCTGCTTCTCGGAGGAAAAAACCATACCTATACAGGCCAAACAAATATAAACGACGGAATCCTGTACTTTGAAAAAACAACAGATACAAGCTACCTCGGCGGGCAAACAACAATAAACGCCAACGGCACCTTGATATATGAAACAACCGAAAACGATACAATAAACGGAACAATAAACGGCGCAGGCACCTTCAAAAAATATGGAACAAATACCCTGACCCTGAGCGGAAATAATAGCAACTTCACAGGCCACGTCCACCTGTATGAAGGCTATACAAGCTTCACAAAAACCGAAAATTCAACCTACCTCGGCGGCCAAACAACTATCCACGAAAACGCCCAACTCGAATATAACACAGAAATAAACGATACAATAACCGGAACAATAGACGGAGAAGGCTACCTCAAAAAAACCGGAAGCGGTACCTTGACCCTTAACGGAAATAACAGCAATTTCACCGGCCTGACAACAATAGACGCCGGCCGCCTCGTCTTCGATAAAAATACAGAAACAGACCTCCAACTGGGAGGCAATACCCTCGTGAACGCCGGAGGCACCCTCGAATATGACCTCGAAATCGATGATGAAATAAAAGGAAATGTGTTCGGAGAAGGAAACTTCGAAAAAACCGGAAGCGCAACCCTCACCCTGAGCGGAAATAACAGCGGCTTTAAAGGAACAACAACAATAAAAGAGGGAACAATCGCCTTTGAAAAAACAGAAAATAATACCTACCTCGGCGGTAATACAATAATAGAATCCAACGCAACCCTCGAATATACAACAACCCAAAACGACCTGGTGAACGGAACAATCTCAGGCTCCGGTACCCTCCAAAAATACGGAGCAAATACCCTCATCCTGAGCGGAAATAACAGCCTTTTCACCGGCCAAACAAACCTCCACGAAGGCACAATCTACTTTGAAAAAACAGAAACCTCAAACTACCTCGGCGGCCAAACAACAATAAACGAAAACGGCACCCTGATATATAACACAACAACCGAAGATACAATAAACGGAACCATAAACGGCTCCGGAACTTTCATAAAAACCGGAGAAAATACCCTCACCCTCACCGGAAATAATAAAACCTTCAGCGGAGCCGCCTACATCGAAAACGGCACAGTAAAATATGAACAATCAACAAACGGCAGCTATATAAGCGGCTCAACTTATATTGCAAATACAGCAAAACTCGACCTCAACAACCAACAAAACGATAAACTCCAAAATATAAGCGGATTTGGAATAATAAATAAAACCGGAGACGGCGCTTTCACCCTCGATGGAATAAATAAAGACTTCTGGGGAACCCTGAATATAAATAAAGGCGAAATCTCTTACCAACAAAGCGAAAACGGCTCCTACATAAACGGACTGACAAATATAGATGAGTCCGGAACCCTCCGAATAAATATAACCAAAGATGAATCCCTAACCTACTTCTCCGGTAAAGGCTCCATAATAAAAGAAGGCCCGGCAACAGCCATAATAACCGGAAATAACTCCTCCTTCACCGGAACAACAACAATCGATAACGGCAAAATCCTGTTTAATAGAAAATACGCCAACGACGAATACTTCCACGATAAAACAACAATAAATGAATCCGGCGAACTCCAGTTTAACCTCGATGCAAACTATATCCTGAGCTCAAAACTGTACGGAACCGGCCAATTTACCAAAACCGGCTCCGGCACCCTCTACCTCAACGGCTGGAACCAAAACTTTAAAGGAACAGTAAACCTCAACGAAGGCACAATAACCCTCCTCCCCGGCGCCTCAATGTTCGCAATGGATAAATTGAACATGAACGCAAATACCCTCCTCGATACCCGCAATAACACCCTCGATAACATAAACCTCCACAATATAACAGTCTCCGGCGAAAAAGCAAACCTCGGTATAGATATAAATGTAAATACCCAAAAAGGCGACTGCTTCAGCGCAGACTCCTTCTCCGGCACCGGCAAACTCGTCATAAACCACATCTCGATAATAGACGACGCCTTTAGAAATTCAAACACAATAAATATAATAAACCCCGAAAATAACTTCGCCCAAAATGTAATGCTCGACCCCACCCTCTCCACCCTCGAAGGCAAAATATATAGATACGATACCTCCTATAACCCCGCAACCGGCAATCTAACCCTCACTAGCGCCGGCGGAAATAACTATAAATCCTTCAGCCCCTCAATCCTCTCCTCAAATGTAGGCGCCCTCGTGGGCGGCTACCTGATGCAACTCAACTCCTACGACGAAGCCTTCGCAAATATGGACATGCTGATGCTAATGCCCCAAAAACAACGCAACGCCCTCTTCCTTAAAAATAAAATAGCAGCAAATGACGCAATAATAGCCTTCAGCCCCGCCCTAATCCCCGAAGAAAATAAAGGAGCCTGGTATAGAACCTCAACCGCAATGGAAAAAGTCCCCCTCAAAAATGGCCCCAAAGTAAATAACATAATGTATAACTCCTACTTCGGTATAGATAGCCCCATAAAAACCCTCAAACACGGAATAAATGCAACCTATACAGCCTACGCCGGCTACACCGGCTCCCACCAAACCTACGACGGAGTCAGCCTCTACCAAAACGGAATAACCGCAGGCACAACAGCCGCCTTCTACTATAATAACTTCTTCAGCGCAATAACCGCCAACGGAGGATCAATAATGACCGATGCCTCCGGAATCTGGGGAACCGATCACCCGTTCATGGTAACAGCCGGAATAGCCTCCAAAAGCGGCTATAACTGGGAAACCCTCGACGGCCGATTAATAATCCAACCCAACCTCCAAGTATCCTACACGTTCGTAAACCTCTTCGACTACACAAATAAAGCCGGAGTAAACCTCCAAACAAAACCCCTGAACAGCGTCCAAGTAATCCCCGGAATAAAAATAATAGCGAACCTGCCCTCTGGCTGGATGCCCTACCTTGGAGTCAATGTGGTAACAAACATAATGAATGAAACGAAGTTTAAAGCAAACGACGTAATGCTGCCCGAGATGTCAGTGCGTCCATTCGTAAGCTACGGTCTGGGTGTACAGAAGAGATGGGGAGAGAGATTCACCGGTTTTGTGCAGACGATGTTTCGCTCTGGAGGCAGAGAAGGCGTGTCGTTTAGTTTTGGGTTGCGTTGGGCGATTTAGGACGGGGGTAATAATTTGTTTGTTATTTAAAGATTGAAACTTCTTTTAAAATATTTCTCAAATTGATAGCATCATAAGGCATATGCTCTGCTATTGTTAAACCGACAATTTCTGCTTCGCAGCTTACATCTTTTAAGATTCTTGCGACTTGATTTAAAGATAATTCCCCCATTGCCGCAGGATATTCAGCTTTTGTCATATGCGGTTTGCTTTGCGTGTTTGAACGATAATCCTCTTTCGATAAAACATCCAAATCCCAGTGGATTGCCAGATATTTAATATTATTTTCTTTAATCCAGTTTAAAATAAGTTCGCTGTTTTCTGCTAATTGCTCAGGTGCTGCAATTTTGATATTTAAATTTTTAATATTGCTGTCCTGAGCTTCAGTTCTTAAATCTTTTTCAATTAAACCCGCAAACATAACTTTGTTTTGGGCAAAAGGTTTGCCAACTCTGGTAATATCGGATTTTTGGCTTAATCCCAATAAATTTCCTAAAACCATTTCATGAAGATGCGAAGAATTTTTTGTATCGGAAACATCCGGATGCGCATCCAGCCATAAAATCCCGAGTTTATCACCGTAAATTGAATGCAAATAGTCAAAAGGCGCTTCACTTACCGAGCAATCGCCGCCAATGACAATAATTTTTTTAGGATTTTTTTCATTTAAAACTTTAAGGGTTTCTTGCTTTTGTGATAACAAAATATCGCCATAATCAACTCCGTCAACGGTTTTCATCTCGTCTGTAAAGTTTGTATTGACAGAAATTTCTACTGTTTCAATATTTTTATTTTCAGGAACTATCACTGATAGTAATTTTGAGCCCAGATAATAATCAGGATTAACGCCGCCCTGCCAAACGGGATATATAAGTTTTATTGTTTCCATATTTTTCACCTCTTTTGCATTTGTACCTGCTGCGATAAAAAGTATTACTGCGATTGTTAATAGTTTTTTAAACATTTTATCTCTCCGTTTTTATCTCCAGTAAACTTAATTTGAGTATTTTTAACAGTATGCTTCTTAATTATATGACACCTGGACAAGTTTCTCAACTTCATAGTGCTGCGATTGCTTTTGGGCTTTACTTTCCGGCCATTGCGTGCAATTTTTGCGTTATTTCTCATTTTCTGTCCGCCTAAAAATCAATTTGCATAAAATTTATTCCGGAAACTCACAAAAATAGCGCAAACGCGCCGTATGTCGGATAAAAAACGATTCCAGGCCAAATCGGGCCTTATTTGTCCGGCTTGACAATCCGGGCACAAATCCCGCATTCACAAGCCGCATTATGAACCCTGGAATTCTCACAAATTACAGCTTCTGCGCCGAGTTTTGAATATTTTGTTAAAAACGGACGCAAATCTTCACCACTTTTACATTCTCTAATCTCATCCCTTGCCCTAAATTCCGGTATTATTGTCGCAATCCCTGCTTTCAAAAACGCCCGCGCAAGAAATGTTTCAAAAATATAATCCCTTATGCCGACCAGCGCTATCTTTTTTACATTTTTCTTTCTTAATTCCGAAATTAACCTATTACACCTGTCGTTCCAATCTGCCGAATCCGGAAAAGTATCGTTTTTATTCATTTTTTCACCTGTATATTACCAAAAAGTATTCGGCATGCCATAAATTATATATATTAATACATATACCCGATATCTAGTCAACTGGTGTGCCAAAATACAGCATTAAACGCTCAATCTCTTAATAAAAGTACATAAATTAAACCTGTCGGTTGGGCATACTTGCCAAACAACTAAAAATTTTTCAAATAGAACTTAGTATTTACGGGCAAATTTTGGGTTTTTAATATAAATGATATTTACCCCTGACAATTAAAAGACCGTCTTGAGATTTGTATAGCTAAACTTCTTCTTACCGCCCAAAAACTTGAATTGTTGGGCAAGTATGCCCAACCGACTTTGTTTTATTTCCGACTAATAGGTCATTAAAACATAAATAAAAAAAGAAGATGCCTAAACATCTTCTTTTTGAAATACTGGGGCGGAAGGATTCGAACCTCCGGATGGCTGGACCAAAACCAGCTGCCTTACCACTTGGCGACGCCCCAATGTCGTCTTTTATTATCTTATGAAAACCGAAGAACATTGTCAAGGCTTATTTTTTTACCTTTTATTAAGTTTTGTTATCCATAATTTTATATTTTTAGCAATTTTTGCAAGTA
>OHMU01000518.1_pt1 | contig 17537 bp, 11 predicted proteins | sample 1569441 | NCBI WGS metagenome assembly OHMU01 (sample SAMEA3879527, study PRJEB24766) | human gut metagenome | biome: human-associated habitat; feature: feces | place: USA | collected 1985/1987 | reverse complement strand
CTCAGCCAAATCAGTAGCTATGCCATTCCCATTGTCCTTGCGGGGATTGTCCTCTTTGGCCTTATCAAAAAGGTGGATATCTTTGACGCCTTTCTCGAAGGCGCCAAAGAAGGTGCTGTCACCACCTTCCAGATCATGCCCGCCATCCTTGCCATCCTCACCGCCATCGGCATGTTCAAAGCCTCCGGCGCCATGGATTTGCTGGTGCAGCTTGTTGCTCCCGTCTGCGGGGCGGTCGGTTTTCCGGCTGAACTCGCACCGCTTGCCATTATCCGGCCCATTTCGGGCGGCGGCTCCCTCGCCGTACTGGAGCAAATTCTCACCGATTACGGACCTGACAGCCCAGTTGGCCGCATTGCAAGCGTCCTGCAAGGCTCCACCGAAACCACCTTTTCCGCCCGCCGGGCCAGCTGCACCGTCAGTGCGCCGATGCCGGGGCCTACCTCCAGCACGCCGCAGCCGGGAACGCAGCCCGCCGCGGCGATATCCTCCGCCACGTCACCCCGGATGAGAAAGTTCTGTCCCAGCGCCTTGGCAAAGTGAAAGCCGTGCCGCGCCAGCAGTGCCTGTATATCGTTCCGATCGCACAGATCCATCGTGTTTCTCCTTCACTGCATATTGCCGCCATTGTACCACCTTTTCCCCACCCGCGCAACGAAAAGCCGGAAAAAGTTTGTCTTTCTCCGTGCCGCGTCCCCCAAAACTTGACAAAATTGGAAGATAGTGCTATACTCCACGGGTATTGCTAATCGGTAACAAAAGTTACAAATTGTTTCAATTTTTATTGTCCGCCCTGTTTGAACACCTCCCGGGGCGGCTATACTGCGAGGTACTATGGAACAAACAGTCGTCACACAACCGAAGCGCTTGCAGCCGAAAAAGCCGCGGCGCCGCATCACGCCGGCCACGGTGTGCCAGGCAATCCACGATGTGCCCTACATCGTGGCTCGGGCCCTGATCCGCGCCGTGCGCGCCGTGGGCCACTGCTTTGCCTGGACCTGGGACGCCATCGCTTCCGACGTCAGGGCCAACTGGCGCGCCTTCTGCCGCGGACGGCTGGTGACCGGCTGCCGTGACGCCCTGCGTTCCCCGGCCCTGCGGGAGGTGCACCACATCATGCGCGATCATCCCTCTATCCGCGCCATCACCATGATCGCCGCCACGGCGGTGATCTTCGCCGCTGCCGTTATGGCGGAGCCGGTACGCACCATGGACGCCATCTGCATCGTGGTGGACGGCGACGGTCCCCACGTACTGGACGAGCGCAGCGAGGAGCGCACCTATGACGATCTGCTGCTGCGCCGCAGCCTGGGCGACAAGTCCATGCAGCTGCTGCTGGAGCCGGGCCGCACCGTCACCATCACCCACGGCGACGACACACACACCCTCACCACCGAAGCCGAGCGCCTGTCCTCCCTGCTGCGGCGCAGCGGCATCCGTCTGGGTGAGGACGAGATGGTGGAGCTGAATGTCGCCGGCGAGGACCCCGCCATCCGCATCAGCGATACGCTGACCTACCAGCACTATGTCACTGTGGAGACGGACTACAAGATCCTTCGCTCACCGGATCCCCTGATGGACAAGGGCACCGAGGAGATCATCCGCAAGGGTATCCCCGGCCAGATCGTGGAGACGTATGAGGACACTGTGGTCAGCGGTGAGGTAGTATCTACCAAGTATATCGGTGCCAGCCACGACACCTCACACGCGGAGCTGGTGCGCTACGGCACCCGCGTCTACGAGGTGGAGGAGGGCGACACCATCGAAAAAGACTTCCCCAACGAGGTGGGCGAGGGCGGCTACCTGCTGTTCGCCTCCGGCGACACCATGACCTATAACAAGGTGATGCTCTGCTCCTCCACCGCCTACTACAGCGGCGGCGACGGCGGCGCGGCCTGGACCACGGCGGTGGGTGCCGCGGTGGGCGTGGGCACCGTGGCCGTAGACCCCAAGGTAATCCCCTACTACACCAAAATGTTCATCCAGACCACCAACGGCCGCCGTGTCTACGGCATGGGCACCGCCCTGGACTGCGGCGGCGCCGTCAAGGGCAACATCGTGGACCTGTGGTTCCCCACCAAGGCGGACTGCTACTCCTGGGGCCGCCGAAACGTCACCGTGTATATTCTGGATAAAAAGGCAAGCTAAGAGCATGGCCCCGGCGGGGCCATGCTCTTTCTTTACCCGCAGCCCCCGGTGTGAGCCGGGGGGCTGCTTTTTTATTCTCCGTAGTGCACGTGCAGCAGCGCGTGACACTTTTCCTCGCCGTACTCCCTGAGTAAAGACGTGACGATGGGGTTTTTCTCCGCCCGCTTGAACATAGCGGAGGCATCGGCGGCATACAGTCCCTCGCCCCGCTTCTTCTTCACGTTGCTCAGCCCATAGGGCTGTCCCGCGCCGCCCACGCAGCCGCCCTGACAGGTCATGACCTCTATCAGGTGGTAGAAGCACTTGCCCGCTTCGATATCCGCGATCAGCTCCTTGGCGTGGATCAGCCCGTTGACCACGGCGATACGCAGCTCCTGCCCGTCCACGTTCAGTTCCACATGGCGGATGGATCCGTCTCCCCGCAGATCGGTGACACGGACGGCCCGCAGCGCATTCTTGCTCTTGTCCGGCAGGCAGTGACGCACCACCGCCTCGGCCACACCGCCGGTGACGCCGTAGATCACCGCCGCGCCGCTGCCCAAACCGAAGGGCAGGTCCGGAGACTCCAGCTCCAGCTCGTCCAGCTGCACGCCCGTCTCACGCATCATGTCCACCAGCTCCCGGGTAGTCAGCACCAGATCCACATCCGGCCGACCGTTATGGACGAACTCCGGCCGCGCCGCCTCCATCTTCTTGGCAGTGCAGGGCATAATGGCGATGTTGTAGGTAGTCCGCCCGTCGGCGGCATCTTTTTCGGCGTATTTGTCACGGATGACCGCCGCGAACATCTCCATGGGCGATTTGCATGTGGAGATATGCTTCAGATACTTAGGGGCGTTGAACTCCAGATACCGCACCCAGGCGGGACAGCAGCTGGTGAACATGGGGAACGGCCCGCCGTTTTTCAGCCGCTGCAAAAACTCCTCCGCCTCCAGTATGGTGGTCATATCCGCGCCGAAGTTGGTGTCGTACACCTCGTCCACACCCATGAGCTTCAGCGCCGTGGTCATCTTGTCAATGACGTTCACGCCTGCCGGGATGCCAAAGGCCTCACCCACCGCCACACGGACGGCCGGCGCGATCTGCACCACCACACGCTTCTTCGGGTCGTGGATGGCTGCCCACGCGGTGCCGATCTGATCGTTGACGGTGATAGCGCCGGTGGTGCACACGGCGGCGCACTGGCCGCAGCCCACGCACTTCGTCTCGCCCAGCTTTTTGTCAAAGGCCGGCATCACCTGCAGTTCGCTGCCCCGGAAGGCAAAGTTCAGAATGCCCTGTCCCTGCAGCTCCTCGCACACCCGCACGCAGTCGCCGCACAGGATGCACTTGTTGGGGTCCCGGAACACCGCGTAGCTGGTGTAATCCTTCTCGTACCGGGGCTTATTGTTGGGGAAACGGATATGCCGCACGCCAAAGCGCTGGGCCAGCTCCTGCAATCGGCAGTTGCCGCTTTTGGCACAGGTAGTGCAGGAGCAGTCATGGGCCGCCAGCAGCAGCTCCAGTATCATCCGCCGGTGCCTCAGCAGCCGGGCGGTGTTGGTCCTGATCTCCATGCCGTCCCGGGGCTCCATGGAGCAGGAGGCGTCGATTTTCCCGGTCTTTACGTCCTCCACGATGCACATACGGCACGCGCCGTGAACGGACAGGTCGGAGTAATAGCAGAACGTGGGGATGTCGATACCCGCCTTGCGGATGACCGCCAGCACGTTGCGCTCGCCGTCAAAGGGCACCCGCTGCCCGTCGATGACCATAATTCCCTTTGCCATGGCTCACTCCTCCTCAATGGCGTCGATCGCGCCGAAGGGGCACGCGCCCCAGCAAGCGCCGCAGTGGATGCACTTCTCGTTGTCAATGACGTAGGGCATACGGGGCTGCCCGGAGATGGCCTCCATGGGACAGTTCCGCGCGCACTTGCCGCAGCCCTTGCACAGCTCCGGTTTGATCTCCAGCCGGCGTTTGCGCCCGTTGCAGATGGGACAGTGGTGATCCACCACATGGCGCAGATAATCCTGCCGGAAGTTCCGCAGGGTGGACATCACCGGCTTGCAGGCCGTCTGCCCCAGGCCGCACAGGGCCGTGTCCGTGATGGTATCGCTAAGAGACTCCAGCAGATCCAGATCGGCCAGACTCCCCTCGTTATTGATGATGCGCTCCAGCGTCTCCAGCATACGCTTTGTGCCCTCCCGGCAGGGGGTGCACTTGCCGCAGCTCTCGTTCTGGGTAAAGTGCATAAAGAACCGTGCCACCTCCACCATGCAGGTGTCCTCGTCCATGACCACCAGGCCGCCGGAGCCGATAATGGCCCCCAGCTTTTTCAGCGAGTCGAAGTCCATGGGGTAGTCCAGATGTTCCTCCGTAAGACAGCCTCCGGAGGGCCCGCCGATCTGCACGGCCTTGAACTTCTTGCCGTCCGGGATACCGCCGCCGATGTCGAAGATGATCTCCCGCAGGGTGGCGCCCATAGGCACCTCCACCAGTCCTGTGTTCACCACGTTGCCCGTCAGGGCGAAGGTCTTGGTGCCGGCGCTGCCCTCGGTGCCGATGCCCCGATACCACGCCGCGCCCTTGTTGATGATGCCCGGCACGTTGGCGAACGTCTCCACATTGTTCAGCACCGTGGGCTTTCCCCACAATCCCTGGTCTACCGTCCGGGGCGGCTTTACCCGGGGCATACCCCGCTTGCCCTCGATAGAGGCGGTCAGGGCGCTGCCCTCACCGCAGACGAAGGCGCCGGCGCCGCGGTTGATGTGGATATGGAAGCTGAACCCGCTGCCCATGATGTCGTCGCCCAGCAGTCCGGCCGCCGCAGCCTTGTCGATGGCCACCTGCAAACGCTTCACCGCCAGCGGATACTCGGCGCGGACGTAGATATAGCCCTCGTGCGCGCCGGTGGCGACGCCGGCGATCATCATGCCCTCCAGCACGGAATGGGGATTGCCCTCCATGATGGAGCGGTCCATGAAAGCGCCCGGGTCGCCCTCGTCGCCGTTGCAGACGATGTACTTCACCGGTTCCTCTATGTGCCGGCGCACACTCTCCCACTTGTGTCCGGCGGGAAACCCGCCGCCGCCCCGGCCCCGTAGGCCGGAGTCGGAAATCTCCCTGCAGATCGCCGCGCCGTCCATGTCGAACAGCGCCTTTTCAAAGGCGGTGTACCCGCCCTTGGCAATGTATTCCTCCAGATTTTCCGCGTCACTGGTGCCGCAGCTGGCCAGCACCACCCGGTGCTGCTTCTTGTAAAAGGGGATATCCTCCTGCCGGGGATAGGACACGCCGTCCTGGTGATAGGTCAGCCGTTCGATGACCTCGCCGCCCAGCAGCGTTCTCTCCACGATCTCGCGGCAATCCTCCGGCTTCACGCGGACATACATCACACCCAGCGGCTCGATATGCACCAGCGGTCCCATCTCGCAGAAGCCGTGGCAGCCACTCATCTTGATGTGCAGGCTCTTCTCCGCGTCACCGTGGTGGGTCAGGCCCACATACACCTGCAGTCCCCGCTGGGCACACTCCTCCCGCAGGTTCTCATACACCTTCATGGACCCGCTGGCGATACAGCCCGTACCGGCACAGATCAGCACGTTCAGGGACGATCTGCTCCGTTCCAGCGCCTCCGCCGCCTGTTCGTGCATGGCGCGGAAGCCCTCCCGTGTCAGCTTGCTCATTTCGCCGCCTCCTTCCCGCGAATGGCCTCCAACTCCGCCAGCGCCGTCTCCGGCGTCATCTTGGCGTACACCTCGCCGTCAACCGTCATCACCGGCGCCAGACCGCAGGCACCCAGACAGGCCACCGTCTCCAGCGTAAATACGCCATCGGCGCTGGTCCTGCGCTTGCCGTCCAGCTTCAGGTACTCATAGATCGCGTCGTAGATAGGCCCGGACTTCCGCACATGACAGGCCGTGCCGTCACAGACCTTGATGATGTGCTTTCCTTTGGGTTCCAGCGAGAAATTCTCATAAAACGTGGCCACGCTGTACACCCGTGAGACGCTGATGTGCAGCATATCCGCCACCAGTTCCATATTCTCTTGGCTCAGGTAGTTCTCCGACGCCTGTATCTCCTGCAAGATGGCGATGAGCTTCGCGCTGTCGCAGTCGTGGGCCCGGACGATGGCCGCCGTTTTCTCCTGTTCCGATCTCATGCTCTCTCCTCCTAAAACGTGTTGAACGCCGTGTCGCTTTGCCTGTTAATTTTCTAACACTCCACCCGTACTGTACCATAGGCCCGCCCGCCTTGCAACAGCAAAAGAGGGGAAATTCTCGCCGTGCGAACTTTTCTCCACCCTGCACAAAAACGTCCCCGCTTTTTTGCCTTAAACGGCAAAAAGCAAGGGGGCATAACTTTTTTTCATGGCTTCGACAGCATAAGTGCCCCCCGCAGGCCCATGGGCCTGCGGGGGGCACTCTCTGTTTACATGATACCGGACTTTTCCTTGCTGGCAGCGATAGCCGCGTTCAGTCTTCGGGCCGGGTAATATACCAGCAGGCCGAACACCGTGAACAGCGCGCACATGCCCAGCAGCACCAGCGCGCAGCGCAGGTATGTGTCGCCGTACATACCGCCCACCGTCTCCCGGATCATATCCATGCCGTAGTGGAAGGGCATGAAGGGATACAGTGTCTGGAACAGCTGCGGCAGCACGTGTACCGGGTATGAGCCGCCGGACCCGGCCACCTGAATGACCATGATAACGACCGACAACGCCATACCCACGTTGTCCAGAGCGTACACCAGCGCGTAGTTCATGCTGGCAAAGTTCAGCGAGCACAGGCAGCAGGCCAGCACGAACAGCGCCGGCTCCGCCGTCTCCATCCCCACGAAGTACAGGCACCCGAAGGCCGTCACCAGCGCCTGGGCCATGGCCATCAGGAAGAAGGTGGCGAACCGCCCGAAATACCGCTCCACGGCCCGGCACCCGACGAACTCCGGCTGGGTCACCGGTACCTTCAGCATCACGGCGGTCAGCAGGCTGCCCACAAACAGCGCCAGCATGACGTAGTAGGGCGACATGGCCGCGCCGTAGTCCTTGATCTCATAGATGATCTCCGTGTTCAGCTGCACCGGCGAGCTGAGGTAGTCTGCCATGCTTTCGGCATCGCTGCTCTCCATCAGCTCCGTAAAGCGCTTGAAGGCTTCGCTCTCCGTCACCCGGCGCACATCGTCCTCGATATCCGCCAGATACGTCTCCACCGTGTTGGCCAGGGTGATACCCGCGTCCAGCGTAGGCTGTACGGTGGTCATGGCATCGGCATAGCTGTCCAGCGTGCCGGACACCTCGCCCAGGCTGCCGCCCACGGCTCCCAGCAGCTGCTGGACGGACCGCAGCGTGGTCTGGGCCTGTGCCCCGGTGGTGTGCAGGTATTCGTTGACCTCCTTATTGGTCTGCACCGCCGCCGCCAGCAGCTCCTGCCGCACCTGATGCAGCATATCCAGCACCGGTCCCTGCAGGGCCGACGGCTCCAGCGTATCCACCAGTGCGTCCAGCGCCTCCAGATCGGCGATGGCCGTCTCCAGCTGCGCCTTCACGGCCTCGTCCTCGGCGGCCGCCAGCTGGTCCTCCAGCGCGGCGATGGCCGCCTGTATCTTCCGGTGCAGGTCCGCCTTCAGCGCTTCGTCGGCGGCAGAGGTATCCATACTCCGCAGGGCATCCTCGATGTCGCCCAGTACCTTATCCGTGTTGTTCAGCACCGTCAGCAGGTCGCTGTACGCCGTGTCCGCCGCGCTCAGGCCCGTGCTGATAAGCTGCACCGTGCTGCCCGCCGCCGCATCGGCGTCCTCCACCGTTCCCCGTGCGTCCGCGATGGTCACGGACGCCGCGGTCAGCAGGCCGTCCGCCCCGTTCATCACGTCCTTCAGCGACAGCAGCACCTTCTGCAGCTGCGCCATCTCCTGCCGCGCACCGGTCAGCTTATCCATAATGCCGTCCGCCAGCGCCTCCGAGTCCAGCCCCATGGCCTTGAACACGGAGCCCGCCGTGGTCAGCGCTTCGGCGGCCTTGCCGATGACCGTGGTGTTGATCTGCTCCTGCACGGCGGTCTTGGCCTTGCTGGTGATCTTGGGGGCGATGGCGTTCTTCTTCTCGTTCTCGTAATACTGTATCTGCGGGTGGCGCAGATCGCCGGACAGAATACTCACAAAATCCTCGGTAAATTCCTCCGGCACGATCAGCGCCGCGTAGTAGTCGCCGGACTCCACCCCGTCCAGGGCCTCCGCCCGGCTGTCCACGAACACCCAGCCCATCTGGTCGTTGCTCTCCAGTCCCTGCAGCACCAGCGCGCCGATGTTCACCTCCAGACCCAGCACCTCGCAGCCCGCGTCCTCGCTGGCCACCGCCACGCTGATGCGGCTGGTGGACGCCGTGCCGTAGGGGTCCCAGTTGGACAGGATGTTGAACCAGGCGTACAGGCACGGTACCAGGCACAACCCCAGCAGCACCACCACCGCCACCACACTGGCCGTCAGCCGCCGCCAGTCGGCGCGAAAGATATTCCAGATGTTCTTCATCGGTCCACCTGCCCTTCCCGGCTCTCCGCCGCACCGCGCCGCAGGTCATCGGACAGCCCCTGCAGCGCCCGGGTCAGCGCATCCAGATCGGACGCCAGCTTCTCCGGGTCGTCCAGCAACCGTTCCAGCACCCGCGCGCCGCTGTATACCGGCGCGGCAGGCGTCGGCGCGCTGTCTGCCTGCGGTGCTCCGCCGTGCACCTCCCGCAGTATCTCGTCCACGGAATATGCCTCCGGCTCCGGCGCTGCCGGTGCCTTTGTGACCGGCGTCTCCTCCGCAGGCTCCGCGGATATGTCCTCCGCTGCCGCAGCCGTCTCCTCCGGCACAGGCTCCGTCTCCGGCGTCTCCTGTTCCTCCCGGGTGCCGTGGCGCAGCAGCAGACCCACCCGGGGCACCTTGGGCAGCTCCGGCAGCTCCAGCAGTGTGCCCAGGCTCTCCTGCTCCATCTGGGTGATGCTCTCCAGCTTCTTTTGCAGCTCATAGTCCGCGTACTCCACGGCGATCAGATATGCCGCCACTGCGAACATGGACAGTATCCACAGCATCAGGGTGAACACCTTGTTCCCCCCCGCCAGAAACATCAGCAGCATCAATCCCAGCGTCACCGCCAGCAGCATCCGCATACCGACGCGTATCCGCCGCCGGTTGTTCCGGTGCAGGGTGCTGACCTCCTCCAGCAGGCGGTCATACAGCTCCTGATAGTCCCGTTCTTTTGTCATCGGTCAACACCTCCTTTCACAGCAGCTCCGTCTCCTCCAGCTTCTCCTCCATAAAGTGGTTCAGTCCCATGAAGGGCCGCCGCACCAGCAGGCCGATCAGCAGCGCCGCCGCGGCGAACAGCAGCAGGAAGCCGATCTGCTGCCAGTAGTAATTCCCGTACATCCCGCAGATGCACTCGCGCATGGCGTCGATGGCATAGGGGAAGGGGAAGAAGCGATAGATCTTCTGGTAAATGGCCGGCAGCAGCTCGATGGGGAACGTGCCGGAGGAGCCTGCGATCTGCATGACCATGATGACCACCACGATGGCCTTGCCCACATCGCCGAAGGACAGCGCCAGCGAATAGATCAGCAGGCTGAAGGTAAAGGCCGTCAGCGCGCCCGTGAGATACAGCATCCCCGGGTGCAGGCACTGGACCTTCAGTATGTACAGATCACCGGTAACGATGACCGCTGCCTGTATCTGGCTCAGCACGAAAAAGAACAGGTACCGCCCGAAGTACAGCTCCGCCGGCTTCGGGTCGATCAGGCCCTCCGTCCGGGCGTGTATCTTGATGAGGGACGACAATATCACGCCGCCCACCCAGATGGCCAGCACCGTGTAGAACGGCGTCATGGCCGAGCCGTAGTTGGCGATGGGATACACCGCATTCACGCTGGTCTGCACCATTTCCGGAAAATACTGGCCATACACCGCCGGGTCGCCGCCCAGGATATTCACCAGCGTATCCATGTATTCGTCTGTGGTCAGCCCCTCCAGGTCGTCTATGGTGCTCTCCAGCGAGGTCAGCAGCTTCTCCGTAGCCGGCCGCAGCAGCGCCATGGTGTCGCCCACAGCGTCAGCGGTCTCCGCCAGCGCGGTCTTCATGGCCTTGGCGTCTCCAGCCAGCGCAGCCATGCCCTCCATGGTGTCCGCCACCTGACCGGCCACGGTGTCCAGTTCCTTTTGCAGCGCCTTTGAAGTCACGGGGATCTTATCCACCATCGTCCGGATGGACTTCACCAACGCGTCGCAGTCCGCCAGCAGGTCGCTGGCGGTGGGCTTGTCAGCCAGCGCCTGCAGCTTCGCCGCCAGACGCGTACACTCGGCGGAAATGGCTCGCGCCTGCTCTGCCGCGGCCGGCGCCTCCATCTCGATATCCTCCGCCCACCGATCCAACGTGGCCGCCGCCTTTTCCAGCTGCGCCGCCGCATCTCGCAGCTGCTGCTGTGCCGACGGCAACTCCGGCGCGTTCCCAATGGCGCTGCTCAGCCGGTCCAGCGCCCGTTCCACCCGGGCCAGGGCCGTGTTCAGCCGCAGCTGTATCTCCGCCGCCGTCTGCTGCAGCTGCGCGCCGTCCGGCAGGTTCTTGTTGATATTGGCCACGGCCGCCTCCAGCGCCGCCGCGCTGCTCTCCGACACGCCGCTGCCGCCCGCCGCCTCAAAGGCATCCATCATCCGCCCGCAGGCGTGCAGCAGGTCCTGGGCCTGGTACAGCACGCCCTTCACAGCGGCCTCCGGATCGTCGGCGGTCAGGTCCGCCGCCAGCAGATTGCTCTGCTCCATGATGCCGCCGATGACCACCTCCAGATAGTTTTCACTGATGGAGCGCTTCAGCGTCTCCACCGCCGTGTCGGTGATCTTGGTGGCCACGGCGTTCTTCTTGGCGTTTTCGTAGTAGGTGATGGCCGGCTTACCGGTCCAGTCCGTCAGCATCCGGTACATATTCCGGCTGAACTGCTTGTCGATGACCACCGCCGCGTAGTAGTCGCCGGACTCCACGCCGCCCTTTGCCTCCTCCTCGGTGTCCACGATGACCCAGTTGATGGACGTAGCCTCCCGCAGGTCGGCCACCACGTCGTCGCCCTTGTTCTCGTAGGTGCCGTCCGCGTCGGTATAGCCCTCGTCCAGCGACGCCACCGCGATGGATATCCCCCCGGTGTTGCCGTAGGGGTCCCAGTTGGAGTAGATATTCAGCCAGGCGTACAGGCTGGGCAGCAGGGCGATGGCGACCACCACCACACAGGCGAAAAAGCACTTGCTCAGCGTCCGTATATCGGTTTTGAACACCGTCCAGATATTACGCATACTGCCTCCTTACGCGCGGCACGCCGCGCTGTATATAAAACTGTTGCAAACAATAGTGTATCAGTATGTATTATACAGAAAGCCGCCATGATTTGTCCACACAAAACCCGTTTTTTGCCCAAAAATACAGAAAAGAGACGGCTCCCGCCGTCTCTTTCGTTCTACTCTTTTTCTGTATCCTCCGCCACGATGCGGTAGTAGGTATTCCCCGTCAGCTTGTACACGATGGCATACAGCACCGCGAACACCGCAAAGCTCACCGCCGTTGTGCCGATCAGCAGCCCCCTGTTGTCCAGATTGAACAGGATCAGCAGCTTGTGGATGAACGGGAACGCGAAGCACAGGTGCACGCCCGCCAGCACCAGCGGCAGATAGAACACCGTCAGCAGCTGGCTGTTGATGCTGCGGCGGATGTCCACCTTGGTCATGCCCACCTTCTGCATGATGTCGAACCGGCTCTGATCCTCATAGCCCTCCGAAAGCTGCTTATAGTAAAGGATAGCCACTGCCGCGAAGATAAACACGATACTCAGCATGATGCCCAGGAAGAACAATCCGCCGTACATGCCGTAGAAGTCTGCCCGGTTGGCGGCCTTGGACTCCACGCTGACGCCCACGCCCCAGTCACTGCTGACGCCCGCCAGATAGCCGTTCAGCGCGTCCTCCAGATTGGGCGTTGTTCCGTCGATGTTACCCTGCTGGTTTTCCGGCAGATCGGTGTCGAAGGCGTAGTGCCACGTGGCCGTGAGATACCACCCGTACTTCTCGCTCAGTCCGTCCTCCAGCTCCTGCACGAACTGTGTGAAGTGCGGCATGACCACCATCAGGGTCGGGGTGATATCCGCCGTGAAGGGGCCGCTCAGCGGCGGAATGTCCCGATCCATGACCCGGAACGTCCATTCCCCGTCGACGGTCAGGGTGTCGTAAGGGAAATCCGTCCGCAGCGCGGCCACATACACCTGCCCGTCGTTCAGCGTCAGGCTCTGCCCCGTGGCGGCGTTGTAGTCCTCCAGCGGCAGGAAATGCAGCTGCGTCACACGGGTGCTGTCCGCTGCGGACGCACCGGCGTTGCCCAACCGCAGATCCCCGCCGTCCGGCAGACCGCTGACGCTGATCTCACGGTATGTCGCCACATTACTGGTCTGCCCGCCGAAGTTGAAAACGGTGCTCTCCACACCCTGACGCAGCTGCTCCGCCTCCGCCTCGTCCAGCGGATGATCGCTTCTGCCGTATACCGCCACGTCCATGTCGCGGGGATACCGGGCATTCACCGCGTCCTCCTGCCCCACATACAGGCAGGTGGTGGACGAGATCATCACCAGCACCATGGTGGCCAGAATGCACACCGAAGCCAGCCCCGCGCCGTTGCGCTTCATGCGGTAGGCCATGGAGGACACGGACACGAAGTGCTGGGGCCGGTAGTAGTATTTTTTATTCCTTTGCAAGCCGCGGCACAGCGTCACCGACCCGCTGATAAACAGCAGATAGGTGGCCAGTATCACCATGATGACCGCCGCAAAGAACCACAGCAGCGCCGCCAGCGGCTCCTTGATGGACAACGACAGCGCGTAAGCGGCACCCAGCAGAACCATGCCCGCCGCCGTCAGCACCCACTGCGCCTTGGGCGGCTTTTCGCCCACGCTCTCGCTGCGCAGCAGCCCCACGGCGCTGACGCCGTGCAGCTGCCGCAGCCCGTTCAGCAATATCAGCGTGTGGATGACCGCAAACAACGCCGCCGCAGCCAGCAGAGACGATACGGACACCGTCAGGGTATAGGTCACGGGCACCTGCAAAAGCCGCACCATACCCAACTCCGCCAGCTTATACAGTACCACGCCCAGAAGCAGTCCCGTCCCCGTGGTCAGGCCATAGGTGATGACCGTCTCCCACAGCAGAATGCGGGCGATGTTGCCCTTGCCCATACCCAGCACATTGTACAGGCCAAACTCCCTCTCCCGGCGGCGAATGAGGAACGAGTGGGTATAGAACAAAAATATCAGCGCAAACACGGCGATGACCACCGTGCCCAGCCGCAGTATGATGGCGCTGCTGGTCCCGCCGGACATGTGCTCCAGCACCGGTGAGCCGGACAGCCCCATCAGGATGTAGAACATCAGCACCATCCCGGCGCAGCTCAGCAGATACGGCAGGTACAGCCGCCTGTTTTTTCTCATGCCCGTCCAGGCCAGCCGGGCGTATAATGTCTTTTCCCTCATGCCGGTTCACCGCCCGACTGCAGCATGGTCAGCGTGTCGGAGATGCGCTGATAGAACCAGGTGTCGTCGTCCTCGCCCCGGTACAGCTGGTGGAACACCTGGCCGTCCTTGATGAACAGCACCCGGCCCGCCCGGCTGGCGGCCTTCACGGAGTGTGTCACCATCAGTATGGTTTGCCCTGCCCGGTTGATGGCGGCGAACAGCCGCAGCAGCTCGTCGGTGGAGCCGCTGTCCAGTGCGCCGGTAGGCTCATCCGCCAGCAGCAGCTTTGGCTCGGTGATGATGGCCCGGGCCACTGCCGCCCGCTGCTTCTGCCCGCCGGAGACCTCATAGGGGTACTTCTTCAAAAGCTCCGTCAGTCCCAGCTCCCGGGCGACAGGCAGCAGCCGCGCCCGCATATCCTCGTAGGACATTCCCATCAGCACCAGCGGCAGATAGATGTTGTCCTCCAGCGTGAACGTATCCAGCAGGTTGAACTCCTGGAACACAAAACCCAGGTTGTCCCGGCGGAAGGCCGCCGCGTCCCTCTCCCGTATCTTGCCCAGCTCATGGCCGTCCAGCCGCACGGTACCCGCCGTGGGCTCGTCCAGCGCCGCCAGAATGTTCAACAGCGTGGTCTTGCCGCTGCCGGACTCGCCCATGATAGCGACATACTCGCCCTGCTCCACGGTGAAGCTGACATTCCGCAGCGCCTCTACGCGGCTGCCGCCCAGCCGCGAGGTGTATACCTTCCGCAGCCCACTGACTTCCAAAATGCTCATAGCATGACCTCCTTTTCCTTCGGGAGCCTCCGGCCCATCGCCCCGTCTCCCAACACGGTCAGTATACCGCGTCCCCCGCCCCTCTTCCATCGCTTTCCCTTACCCTTCCCGAACACAATTGTCACATTCCCCACCCTTTGCAAGGGCGATAATAAAATGTCGTAGGGGCCGGCGTCCTCGACGGCCCGTTTGCAGAACCTCCCGGTGAACCATTGTAGGGGTGGACGACTCTGTCCACCCACTCCCCTCACTCCGCCACAAACGCCGGGCGGCCCAGCGTCAGCCTTACCGTGGTGCCCACGCCGGGCACGGACTCGATCCGTATCTCATGCCGCAGATTGCGGCATATCCGCCGGCACAGGTACAGCCCGATGCCGCTGGACCGCCGGTCCAGCCGCCCGTTCTGCCCGGTATAGCCCATGTCAAACACCCGGGGCAGGTCCTCCGGCGCGATGCCCATGCCGCTGTCCCGGATGCACAGATCGTCTCCCTCCCGGTAGATCCGGATGGTCCCGTCCTGCCCGGTGTACTTCAGGGCATTGCTCAGCAGCTGCTCCACCACAAAGGTCAGCCACTTGCCGTCCGTCACCGTCTCCCATTCCACCGGCGTGTAATCCAGCGCGATGCGCCGGTCAATGAACTCCCCGGCAAACCGCCGCACAGCAGCGCGCACCACATCATCCACGGCGCACGTTCGTATCACGTAGTCGCTGCCGCCCTCCTCCAGCCGCAGATAGGTCAGTGCCATGTCCACGTACTGCTCCACCCGGCCCAGCTCCGTCATCAGCCGCCGGGCGGCCGGCGTGTCCTCCCCCTGCAGGGTCAGGCGCATAGCGGCGATGGGCGTCTTGATCTGGTGCACCCATGCGGTGTAATAGGCCGTCATATCCTCCCACCGGGCGGCGCGCGCCGTCTCCTGTCGGCACAGCTCCCGCCGCAGCGTTTCCACCACGGCGGCGCAGTCCGTCCCCTCCACGGTGGTCATGGCCGGCAGGTCCAGCAGCACCGCCTCGCCCGCCTCCCGCAGACGCTTCAGCGCCTTGTGCCGCCGTGCCGCGCGGCCGTAATCCCACGCCGCAAGGCACGCCCCCAGCAGAACGCACAGCCCTGCCGGATAGCCCACCGCCGCCAGCGGCAGGCCGTACAGGGCAAAGGACACGGCAAACACCCCGACAAACAGCAGAAATGCCGCCAGCGTCAGCCGACGCTCCCTCAGATATGCTTTGAGCAGCTCCATATCTCTCACTCCACGATGTACCCCACCCCATGCCGGGTGGCGATAAAGTCCACAAGCCCCACACCTGCCAGCTTCCGCCGCAGGCGGTTCACATTGACGGTCAGCGTGTTCTCATCCACAAAGCTGTCCGTCTCCCACAGCCGCTGCATCAGCTTCTCCCGGCTGACCACCTTCCCGGCGCTCTCCATCAGGCAGGACAAAATACGGTACTCGTTCTTGGTCAGCTCCACCGTCTGCCCCTGATAGGTCAGCTTCTGGTCGTCGGCGGACAGCTGTGCGCCCCGCCTCTCCCGCAGCACCGCCGGCGCTGCCATGTCATAGCTGCGCCGCAGCATGGCCTGTACCTTAGCCATCAGAACACCGCCGTCAAAGGGCTTGGCGATAAAATCGTCCGCGCCGAAGTTCATGGCCATGATGACGTTCATGTTATCACCGGCCGAGGACAAAAACAGGATGGGCGCACTGGTCTGCTTCCGCAGCTCCCGGCACCAGTGATAGCCGTCAAAGCACGGCAGGGCGATATCCAGTATGATGAGGTGCGGCTGAAACTCCGCCGCCTCCGCCGTCACCGCCCGAAAGTCCCGGACGCACCGGACCTCCAGTCCCCAGCTCTCCGCCAGATGCGCCACCGCCTGGGCGATGGTCCTGTCGTCCTCCACAATAAATATACGGTACATACGCTCACATCCTTTACGCTCTTCATTATACCCTCCCTCGCCTCTGTCCCGCAAGCCCTCTTACTCTTTCAATATTGTCACATTCGCTTACCGGTTTTTTTCAAAAACAGGGTTGACAAATCCGCGCCGCCGTGTTATAACTGTACCAACCTACCGAGTTGGTAGTTGTATTTCAGAAATGAGGCGATCACATGACCCGCACTCTTGTTCTCCTGACCGGACGATGTTGACTCCTTTTCCCTTCATTCCACACAACAACATCTGACTATAAACGATAAAGGAGATAAACACTATGTCTAGCATTTACACTTCCGCTGACCAGCTGATCGGCAAGACTCCCCTGCTGGAGCTGACCCATATCGAAAAGGCCCATGACCTCAAGGCGAAGATCGTCGCCAAGCTGGAGTACTTCAACCCCGCCGGCAGCGTCAAGGACCGTATCGCCAGGGCCATGATCGACGACGCCGAGGCCAAGGGCCTGCTGAAGCTTGGCAGCGTCATCATTGAACCCACCTCCGGCAACACCGGCATCGGCCTGGCCTCCGTGGCCGCCGCCCGGGGCTACCGCATCATCATCGTTATGCCCGAGACCATGTCCGTGGAGCGCCGCCAGCTGATGAAGGCTTACGGCGCCGAGCTGGTGCTCACCGAGGGCGCCAAGGGCATGAAGGGTGCCATTGCCAAGGCCGACGAGCTGGCCAAGGAGATCCCCAACAGCTTCGTGGCAGGCCAGTTCGTCAATCCCGCCAACCCCAAGGCCCACTACGAGACCACCGGTCCCGAGATCTGGGCCGACACCGACGGAGAAGTTGACATTTTTGTTGCGGGCGTCGGTACTGGCGGTACGCTGACCGGCACGGGCAAGTTCCTCAAGGAGCAGAACCCCAGCGTCAAGGTCGTCGCCGTTGAGCCCGCCTCATCCCCCGTTCTGAGCAAGGGTGTTGCGGGCGCGCACAAGATCCAGGGCATCGGCGCGGGCTTCGTGCCGGAGGTGCTGGATACCACCGTTTACGATGAGGTTATTCCCGTGGCAGATAACGACGCTTTTGCCACCGGCAGACTTGTCGGCCGCAGTGAGGGCGTGCTCGTGGGCATTTCCTCCGGTGCAGCGGTCTGGGCGGGGATCGAGCTTGCCAAGCGCCCCGAGAATAAGGGCAAGACCATCGTTGTTCTCCTGCCCGACACTGGCGACCGCTACCTCTCC